>Ga0209544_1000035_pt1 | contig 202751 bp, 169 predicted proteins | sample MesohylPK_FD_187297 | JGI IMG/M metagenome (GOLD analysis project Ga0209544, IMG submission 187297) | Host-associated microbial community of the marine sponge Aplysina aerophoba from Gulf of Piran - sponge mesohyl, lysed by proteinase K... | ecosystem: Host-associated > Porifera > Sponge >... | reverse complement strand
CAGCGTGCGCGCGAAGTCCAAAGGCAGTACTTTGTGAAAAACCGATGGGTGTAAGTCTCGGTGAATGTGACGAAATGTTGATCGCCGCGAATCGAGGCAGTGTCAAGGTGGTCATCGGACATCAACGCAGATTCAACTCCGCATGGACAGATGCACGCAACCTCATTGCTGAGGGGGCAATCGGCGAACCTCGACAGATTGTTTGTCACGGGGGTCAAGGGTTACTGAATGACTGTTCACACCTCTTTGATATGATGCGTTATGTCATCGGCGACCCGGATCCGCGATGGGTTATCGGTAACGTTGAACGGAAGACGGAACGTTACGAGCGGGATATTCAGATTGAGGACCGGAGTGCTGGAATTATCGGCTTTTCAAACGGTTGCATCGGCATGCTCTTGCAGGAGATCGGCAGGCCGAACTATCAAGGTGGCATCGTCTATGGGGCAGATGGTATCGCTGATGTAACGGAAGGGCGTGTCCGACTCCTCAACAATAAGTCCGCAGACTGGGAAGAACGTCCCTCTGATGGAAGGGATCAGCACGTCGCACAAGCAACCGAACTGGTTGAATGGATCGAGGGTGGTCCTGAACACCGTGGTGAGGCAAGACATGGGCGTGCTGCTGTTGAAATTATAATGGCGATCTATGAATCCGCACGTATGCACGAAGTCGTCCAATTGCCGTTGCGGACGCATGCCAATCCGCTGGATTTAATGATTGAAAGCGGAGATTTGTCTATTGAACGTCCGGGGCGTTACGACATCCGTGCGTTTTTGTTGCACGGCGAATCAATGAAACCGAAGTAATGGCGTATTCCCCAATGATTAAAAGTCTCTTGTAACTGACGACTGATAACTAAAAGCCTGCGTAGCGGGCGTACTGAAAACTATTAAAAAATGCAGATTACACAAGGAGTTAGTGTTGGTTTGTCAGCACTGCAACGTAACAAGTTGCGCTCTGTGCTGACAACCCTCGGAATTATTATCGGTATCGCAGCAGTTGTGGCTGTCGTTTCTGTTGGCGGCGGTGCAGAACATCTTATGCTCGCTGAACTGGAGCGGATTGGTGGCGCGGGACTGATTGTCTGTTTTCGGAAAGGGGAATTTCGTAGAGAGGATGGTTCCTACTACGAAAATAAGCATCCAGAGTATATTGAATACGAAGATCTGGATTTTCTCCTTGAGAATTGTCCCTCTCTTAAAGCAGCTACAGCGTTGGGGGAGATGACTTTCACCGTATCCCACAAGCGCGTGAATCAGTCACTTCAGGTCGTAGGTGTTACACCTTTCTATGAAGAGGTTAATAACTGGTACATTCAAGCCGGTAGATTTATTTCGGAAAGTGACATGGAGCGGAGAGAACCCGTCTGTGTCATCGGTTCTGAAATCCAAAAAGACCTGTTTGAGAGGGAAGACCCGATTGGTCTTGAATTGAGAGTCGGTGAGGAACGTTTCACCGTCATTGGTGTCATGGAGGAGAAGGGCAACAGTATGGCGAGTGAGGGATGGGATAATCGGGTAATTATTCCGCTCACTACAATGGAAATTCGGTTTATTGGGCAGCGGAAAGGTTGGTTCTACTTATGGGCACAAGCCGAGAGTTATGAAAAGGTGGAGCAAGCCGTTGCTGAGATTAAAGTCGCTATGCGACAGCAACATGGTGATGAAAAATATTTTGAATTTTTCACTGCTAAGGAGATTATAAAGCAGGTAGGGAATGTCAGTCGGATTGTACAGATACTCTTGGGTGGTGTTGCGAGTGTTGCCTTGTTCGTTGGCGGCATCGGAATTATGAATATTATGCTGGTCTCCGTAACAGAGAGAACCCGTGAAATCGGCTTGCGCAAAGCCCTTGGGGCAAAACGTCGCGACATCCTGATCCAATTCCTCATTGAAGCCATCGTTTTAAGTATTTGCGGTGGGCTCATCGGCATTCTTATAGGAAGCAGCCTCGCCTCTGTTTCCGGTTTGATCATTTCAAAACTCATGAAGGCGAGTTGGCCCGCTGTTGTTTCTGTCCAAGCCGCTTTAATCGCGTTTAGCGTCTCGGCATTAATCGGCATATTTTTTGGACTCTATCCAGCGAATAAAGCCGCAGGTCTCACCCCAACAGAGGCACTGCGTCATGACTAAAATCACATAATTTTACGCCTTCCTCGCAAAATCAAAGTTTAAAGTAGCAAATTTTGGCTTGAAGTTACGCCAGAAAAAGGAGCACGTGCTGTGTCAAATCGAACAACGAAAGTTCGCGCGGCTGTCGTCGGACTCGGTTGGCCCGGGATGCAACATCTCAAAGGTTATACTGCCGATCTGCGTTCAGAAGTGATTGCTGTCTGCGATTTAGATAAGAAGCAGGTCAAGCAGGTGGCATCGGAACATAAAATACCGAATACGTATACCAACCACTTGGAGATGTTGAAAAATAAGGATATTGATGCCGTTAGTGTCTGTCTGCCGAACTTTCTCCACGCCCCTATCTCTATTGACGTTTTGAACGCTGGCAAGCATGTACTTTGTGAAAAGCCTCCTGCTCGAAGTGCACAGGAAGCGAAGGCGATGGCTGATACAGCCACTGAAAATGGAAAGACATTAATGTACGCCCTCGTGCAACGGTTTGATGGAAGTACCCAACGACTCAAGCAGTTGATACGGGAAGGTGAACTTGGTGAAATTTACTTCGGCAAAGCGGGTTATGTCCGACGGCGTGGTATTCCTATCGGCAAGGAAGGCTGGTTTGTCGATAAAGAACGCGCAGGGGGTGGTGCTCTCATTGATATTGGGGTCCATGCGTTAGATTGTGTTTGGTGGCTCATGAATTCTCCGAGACCTGTTGAAGTTATGGGAACGTCATATACTCACTTCAAGCATCTCGTGCCTGATGACGTTAAATACAATGTTGACGATGCAACCTTTGCACAGATTCGCTTTGAAAATGGCGCGACTATTATCCTTGAAACGACGTGGGCACTGAACTTACCGGGCGACAATTACATTAAAGTGGCGGGAACGAAAGCAGGAGCGACTCTCAGTCCGTTCACCCTTTATACAGAAAAGGATGGTAAAGAGTTGGATAAACCGCTTAACGCATCTTCGATTAACAGTTTTGACGAAGAAGTTAAACATTTCGTTGAGTGTATTGTTGAGGGTAAAGAGCCTATCTCTTCAGCGGAACAGGGCATTATGCTGATGCAGATGCTTGACGGCATCTACGAATCCGCAGAAAAGGGACGATCTGTGCCTATCGCAGATTTAAGTGCCGCTACCGGATGAAATCCCTCTATTTGGCGGTCCAGGTCTATCTGGCGTTTATAAAGAAATCGTTTCAGAGAAGGATGCAATATCGGGTCGCAAACCTTGCAGGCTTGACGACTAATTTCTTCTTTCTGCTGGTGCATATCTTTGTCTATACTGCTTTCTACGCAGCGCGTACCGTTCCCCAACCTCTCAATTTGAATGAAATTATCACCTATTTCGTTCTTTGTCAGGTTTGTTTAATGCTCATGCCGATCTGGGGTGCTCAATCTGAAATTACGAACGCGATTAAAGACGGCAGCGTTGCGCTCCAATTAACCAAGCCGGTAGACTTTCAGGCGTATTGGTTCGCCGATGAATGTGGTAAAGCCTGCTATTACTTACTCATGCGGGGATTTCCGACCTTTCTTATCAGTATTCTCTTTTTCAAGGTTACAATTCCGCAGCAGCCCATCGTTTTGGTAGCGTTTACAGTTTCAATGATGCTCGCTATTTTCATGAGTAATGCTATCACGATAACAATTTTTAGTTCTGGGTTCTGGACGCTGGATACAACGGGAATTTCTGGAATGTCTGGTTCCATAATTATTCTATTTTCCGGAATGTTGGTTCCAATTGCGCTGTGGCCTGAATGGTTGGCGCACATCGCCGGATGGCTGCCCTTTGAGGGATTGATTGATATTCCATTTAGTATCTATTTGGGCAAGATTACAGGTATTGAAGTCTGGATTGCTATAGGCAAGCAGATGGGGTGGAACCTCTTTTTTATTGGCTTGGGACGGTTTCTCTTAACCCGTGGCTTTTCGCGGCTGGTGATACAAGGCGGTTAGTAGAATAGCAGTCAGCAATCAGCAGTCAGCGGTTGGTAAAGAAGGTGTTTGCTTGGGTGTTTCCTCGTTTCAGATTACCTCTTAACCGACAGCCGACAACGAATAAAAAATGCACCATCTTTCTCTCTACTTCCATTTTGTCAAACTCCGCATCCGGTCACAGATGGAGTACCGGCTCTCGTTTGTTTTTGATCTGTTTGCTCAAGCGAGCATTTCTGTCATCGACTTTTTCATGATTGCTCTCCTCTTTAACCGTTTCAAAGAGTTAGCAGGATGGAGTCTATGGGAAGTTGGGTTCCTCTACGGCATGATTGGTATCTGCTTTGCCCTTGCTGAGATGGTTGGGAGGGGTTTTGATGCCTTTCAGAGTCATATTGTGCGCGGCGACTTTGATACAGTTCTCATCCGTCCTCTTGGCACTTTCTTTCAAGTGTTTTCGCATGAATTCCTGCTTCGTCGGATAGGACGTATAGCACAGGCACTGGTTGTATTCCTTATTGCCAATTCGCAGATAACTATATCATGGTCACTTACCAAAGTGGGGTATCTGTTGATTTCGTTGGTAAGCGGGACCTGTTTTTTTGTAGGTCTCTTCGTAATTGGCGCGACAAGTTGCTTTTGGACTGTCCAATCAATTGAGATTATTAATATCTTCACGCACGGCGGCGTTTTCATGGGAAGTTACCCATTTTCCATTTATCGATGGTGGTTTCGACATTTTTTTACTTTTATTGTTCCATTGGCGTGTGTTAACTATTTCCCAGCTCTCTTTCTGCTCGAAAAAATTGGATCATCAGGAGGTTCACCTGTTGGGGTCCTGTTAGCACCGTGTGCCGGTTTTCTGTTTCTCGGTATCACCATGCTATTTTGGAGATGGGGGGTCTTACACTACCAAAGCACGGGGCACTAATTTATTGGGTTTCGGTTTCCCCGTTCTCTACTACGCTTACGAATAGGTTTTCGGTTATTAGGTCTTTCTTAAAGTCGGAACCGTAGTCCGTAACGAAGTGGAGGACGGATTTGAGAAACGGACTACAAAGACACAACGACCGCTATTTCTCCGCAAGGTAGGTTTAAAAGATGATCGAGGTTGACAACCTTAGCAAAACCTTCAAGGTTTATCATCACCGCAAAGGATTTTTGGGGAGTTTTGCGAACCTCCTTTCTCGCAAACACCGCATTGTCCAAGCGGTGGACAGAATTTCATTCGCGGTAAAACGTGGCGAAATTGTGGGATATTTAGGACCAAATGGTGCGGGAAAGTCAACGACTATCAAAATGTTGACTGGCATTTTGGTGCCGACATCCGGCAGTGTGGCTGTGAATGGGTATGTCCCCCATCGGCAGCGGAAGGAGAACGCCAAACACATTGGGGTCGTGTTTGGACAAAGATCACATCTGTGGTTCGATTTACCCGTTCAAGAGTCGTTTGAACTCTTACAACGTATCTATCGGATTCCAGAGACGCAATATCGCTACAACGTCGAGATGTTTGACGAATTGCTCAGTCTTGGCGATTTTTTTCAGACCCCTGTTCGTCAATTGAGTCTCGGTCAACGGATGCGTGCCGACATCGCGGCTGCCCTACTCCACAATCCAGATGTTCTGTTTCTTGATGAACCGACGATCGGGTTGGATGTTGTTGCTAAGTCGCGTATCCGACAGTTTATCCAAAAAATTAACGCTGAACGACAGGTCACAGTTGTGTTGACAACACACGATTTAGACGATGTCGAAAAATTATGCAAGCGCGTCGTTCTCATTGACAACGCCCGTCTCTGTTTTGACGGAGAACTTGCCACACTTCGGCGGTTACTTTCGACAGAACGGCTTTTAAGTGTTGATTACGCCGAAGTCTACCCAGACATCAGTATTCCCAATACTCACGTTACTTATCAAGAAGGTGCTCGTGTGCAGTATCGATTTTCACCAGAGGAGATCAGTACGGCGGATCTTATCGGTACAATTCTCCAAAGGTTCAAGATTGTAGATATATCTGTCCAAGAACCTGATATTGAAGAGTTAATCAAAACCGTTTACGAGGATAATCTCACGCTTGAGCGTAAGTTGGCAGTACCAAGATCTCCGGATACACAGGAGAATTGACTTGACAGACCGGAAATCTATGGGGTAAAATGTATAAATGTTTTCACGAAACCTAATTTCTATAACCAAAAGGAGCAATTAAAAATGCGTCTAAGGAATATCAGAATAATCTGTGTACTCGCTGCACTCCTCACAGTGTTCTGCTATGTGACAGCGGCTGATGCACAAGATTTTGTAACCGATGGACTCGTTGCTATATATACGCTCAATGAGGCGGATATTGACGGCAAGACTGTCAAAGATATCTTCGGTGGCAAAGATGCGAAGATCGAAGGCACCCTTAAATCCGTCGAAGGTGCGGCTGATGGCACGGGAGAAGCGTTGGAATTTGAAGGGGATAGTTACATTGAAATTCCAGCGATGGGTGAGTTTGAACATGTGAGTATTGAATGCTATGCACTTGAAGGACAGTTCGGCGGCATTCAAGGCATTGTTTCGACATGGCAGTGGGCGGCTGGCAAAGTCCACTTCAAATTTGAGGGCAACGAGATCCAGGTGCATAAGAACGACGGTGTCAAGATTCGTTTAGCTGCTGAAGCCGACACGTGGTATCACATCATTTACACCAGCAATACCAAAGACAATGAGTTGAAACTCTATGTTGATGGTGAATTGGTTGATGAAGGGAACGCCGGCACAACCCCTGAACTGATGGACGAACGCCGTATCGGTAGCGAACACGACGGTAGATTCCTGATCGGTATGATTGATAACGTCCGTATTTATGACCGGATTCTTGACGAAGACGAGGTTGCACAGAATTTTGAGTCGCAGAGCGATCAATTGCCTGTGGAACCTGCTGGTAAACTCTCAGCCACTTGGGGTTACCTCAAAGCATTGAGAAATTAAGAGTAGGAGGGATTTGTAATCCCGATGTCTTCGCGCATTCAGAAGGCTGTTATTCCTATTGCTGGATACGGGACACGCCTTTTCCCCGCAACGAAAGCCGTGCCGAAAGCACTTTTTCCAATTATCGCTCAGGATGGTATCGCAAAGCCGATCATTCAGTTGATTATTGAGGAAGCGTTAACGGCAGGTGTGGAAGAGGTGTGTCTCGTTGCCCAGCCTCAGCAAGTTGAGCCGATTGCCGACTATTTTTCCAGTGACGTTGCGGATGCGATTCGCGAAAAAGCGGAATTAGCAGCGCAGACGGATCGATTGGGAGAAATAGGCGAGCGGTTGCATTTCGCGATTCAGGCGGAACCGGAAGGATTTGGGCACGCCATCTATTGTGCAAAGGATTTCGCCGCTGGCGAACCTGTCATGATTCTGCTCGGGGATCACCTCTATATTTCCGAGTCAGGTGTCTCTTGTGCTAAGCAATTGGCGGATGTTTATACACAGGTTGGGCAATCTGTCACGAGTCTTGATCTCTGCCATGAGAGTGAACTCTCGCTCAACGGCATCGTTCACGGTAGTCCTTCCACTGAATCCCCGAGAGGCTTTACATTAGCACAGATCTCTGAAAAGCCGACGGTCGAATTTGCGCAGGGGCATCTTCGCGTTGATGGAGTCCCTGATCAGCAGTATCTCTGCAACTTCGGCATTGATCTCCTTAACCCCCTTCTCTTTGACATTCTCGACTACAACTACAGACACCGAATTGTGACGCACGGAGAGATTCAACTGCGGGATGCAATGTCGGAAATGATAAAACAGGAAGGTATGTACGGTTACCAAGTCGCGGGTCAGCGTTACGATACAGGGAACCCACAGGATCTGCTGAAGACCGTAAATGCCTTTGGTCTCCACGGTCCCTATCGGAATGTCTTAATCTAACGTTTCTCCAACCTCTAACGAAATGATTTCCACATCCTGAGATGCCGTCAACTTACGGAGTTCTTCGGGTGTTCCTGTTAATAGTGGGAAAGTGCCGTAATGGATGGGCAGAATCGCTGGAACATTGAGTAATTGCGCGGCATAGGCGGCTTCACGCGGCCCCATGGTGAAATGGTCGCCGATGGGAAGCAACGCAAGGTCGGGTTGGTAAATCTCACCGATAATCCGCATATCCCCGAACACGTTCGTATCCCCGGCGTGGTAAATTTTGTAGCCGTTCCCGAATTCAATCACGTAGCCTGCGGGTTCACCCAGATAAACTGTCGTACCGTTTTCCTCTGTGAAACTGCTACTATGGTTTGCTGAGACCATCGTTGCTTTCACGTCCCCGACAGTGACAGTACCGCCCTTATTCATTCCAATTGTGTTCTCAACGCCCTGTTTACCAAGCCATCCTGCGATTTCAACGATAGACACAACTGTCGGTGTATGTTTTTTCGCCAGCGGCACCGCGTCGCTAATGTGATCCGCGTGCCCGTGCGTTATGAGGATAGCATCGAGACTGTCGAAAGTCTTGAGCGCATCGGGACACACTGGGTTGTTGGTTACCCACGGGTCTATGAGGAGCGTTTGTTCTTCTGTTTCGATTTTGAAGGTGGAGTGTCCGAGCCATGTCAGGCGAATACCGTTGTTAAGTCTCATTTTTTTAATTATTCCTTGCGGTTCGGTGAGGTGGGTTTCGTATATGACTTGCCTTTACGTATATCCGCCTGCGCCGTTGTTGCAGGCTTAGGTTTTTGTTTGGAAAGAATATATTGTTCTTAAGGTCGTTTGCCAAAAAGAATCGCCTTTAGTCTTTGGGCAATAATTTCTACCTCTCCGGGCATTAGGGTTTGTCCATTGATGATGACACCATTTTCCCCTGATCCTGGAATGTCAATAGAGGGTTCACCTTCTGCGAGTTGCTGAAGGATTTCGTTCCGTGTAATCCCGAGCTGCTCTGCATCAAATCGGATTTCAGTGCGGGGCATCGGTTGTCCGGCTTCGGAGGGGAAGATACGATGGACTGTAACGCCTCGGATGTCCGAGAACATTTCGTCGTAGTAGGTGACCTGATCCTCGTAAGATTGCTGTAATTTGTCGTGGTCCTGGTTCAAGTACCATTCGACAGCGGCAAGTAGCCCTACCAGTTCTTCTTTCCCGACTTTCATTCCTCGACCGATAAATGGATGCGGTGGTCCGTTGAAGGCGATAGCCTCAATCAACGATTTTTTTCCGACGATTAACCCGCTGCTCTGTGGTCCGCACAAACCTTTTCCACCGCTAAAGAGTGCCAAATCAGCACCCATCTGTGTGAAATGCCATAAGTTTTTTGGTGGTGGTAATTGTGCAGCAGCATCAACGATGAGGGGGACGTTATGTCTTTTCGCAATCGCGATGGCTTCTTCATAAGGCACCCAGAGGTGTTCTCTACTCGGGTTTGCGAAGTAGAAGATGGCAGCGGTCTTCTCTGTAATGGCGTTTTCTAACTCGTCAGGAGTTGTACCCTTTTCATCGCCTATCTCTACAAATGTGACGCCGACCTGCCGAACGGCGTAATCGTATCCGACACGACCGTGACGATGCACAATAACTTCACTTTTCATTGATGCGTCAAGATGAGGCAACTTTTCGCGTTTGTCAGCATCAAGTCCAGTGATACACGCCGCGGTGCTGAGGGTCAGAGCAGCGGCGGCACCACAGGAGACATACGCCGCTTCATTGTGGGTGAGTTTCGCAATCTCTTCCCCGACCCGTTTTTGGAGTTCAATGATGTCTATAAAATGCTTGGCGGCATCTGCCATCGCCTCGACAACCTCAGGTGGCATAATCGAGCCCCCGAGCCGTGTGAGCGTCGCATTGCCGTTGATGACTGTACGGATGCCTAAGCGTTTGTAAATGCTCATTTTTTAGTAGTCGTTAGTTATCGGTTAAGACATGTGGCGGTTGCGTTTTGCGTGAATTCCACAAGAATCTCTTTAACTAAAAACTGAAAGCCTGCGTAGCAGGCGTACTGAGAACTATTTACCCAACTTCTTCGCCGTCTAATTTACCGACGTGGAGGTCGATCTCATCGCGCGATTCAATCTTGTCCACCTTACCATCCGCCATGTGGAAGATGCGGTCAGAGACATCTAACATCTTGTGATCGTGCGTTGCAGTGATGATGGTTACGCCGTTTTCAGCATTGAGTCGACGGAGTAGGGCGATGATTTCGAGTCCGGTTTTAGTGTCTAAGTTTCCCGTCGGTTCATCGGCGAGAACAATCGCAGGATCGTTCGCAAGCGAACGTGCGATTGCGACACGCTGTTGTTGTCCACCGGAGAGTTCTAACGGTTTGTGTTGCACGCGGTCACCCAATCCGACGAGTGTAAGAAGGTCAACGCCTTTCTCTCTGCTTTCGTCTGCACTCATACCGGCGAAAATCATCGGGAGTGAGACGTTTTCGAGTGCAGTCATAACAGGAATGAGGTTGAACGCTTGAAAGATATAGCCGATCTTTCGACAGCGGAGCCATGCGAGTTCGTACGCGTCAAGTTGTGCGATGTCCACCTCGTCAATGTAAACCCTACCCTCGGTCGGTTTGTCTAAACCACCAATCATGTTGAACAGTGTTGACTTCCCTGAACCGGAGGGACCCATAATAGAGATATATTCACCGCGTTGGATTTGGAAGTTGACACCGCGGAGAGCATCTACGGTCTGTGTTCCCATTTCATATCGCTTGATGAGGTTCCGGACGCGAACTGTATTTTCCTTTGGAAGGACGCGTTGAAACTTCTCTGGCGTTTCGGCGAGAATTGCGGCAACATCGCCGATTTCTGTTGGCGTATTCATTTTTTTTCTCCTTTAGTGGCTATTGGCTATCAGCCAGAGGGTTTGGTAATACGGAAAAACACTTGTGACTGCCACACGCTCTACTGACAACTAATGACTAAGAGTTGATCGCCACTGGGTTACTTATCGTTTCTGTAGGAATCCAAGGAGTCCCGATTTTTCAGGTTCGGGTTCGGGCGTTAGGGGGGCATTCTGTTGAGGGTTAGGAATGGCGAACCCTATGAAATTCCGTTTGCCAAGTTGCTGCATAAACGTAAAGAGGGACGTTTCCGCTTCTTTCCGAGTCAACTGGTACTGTTTTTGGACCCCTTTTATAATCTGTGAAATGGTATGCTTACCGTCGCACATCTGCCACACATAAGTTCCGATAGAATCTAATACAATAACCCGTTTATTAGGAAGCATAAAGAGCTTACTGGCGAGTCGGACCCAGAATTTATCGTTCTGTGGGACGACGAGAGAGGCTTCGCCTTTGTCGTCTGTCTCCCAAGTTATCAGTTGATTCCGCACGGGAAAAGACTTCATCACCCGAGTCCGGTCCATATCTGGACGCTTCTTGAGTTTGAGGGCATATAGAATTCTGTTCAACATTTCTAATGGTTTTCGGTGCGAAAATCTGCCCACGCAGATTTTCTTTCAGTTATCAGTCACAAGAGGTTTTGTTAAACGAGGGAACACCCAAGCAAAAACACCTCTTAACTGAAAATCGATAATCAGGAACTTATACTATTAGTGGCATTCAATACTTTTAGCAACCTTTTGGACGGTCGAGCGTGCATCGGTACTACCGATGGACTGGATAACATAGATACGGTTGGAATGACTGCATCGCCATAGGTGAAATGCAAGTGCTGTCCTTTTGGATAACTTATCAAGTGCCAGCACGGGACTGAATGGCACACCATCATAGAGCCGCGTCTGCTCCCCAATAAGCGTCAGGCGTTCATCCGCCGAATCTGTATCGGATGTTACTTCAAACCCGTAGCCACGAATCGCTTTTGCGTATTTGGCGCGAAACCATGCCTCTAATGGGTTTGGCGTATCTTTATAGTCGTTCAGCATCACCTCTGCTGGTCCGTACCGTTCCACGCTAAGCCGTCCTTTGTCGGACGGTAGGGGCGAGGTTACCTCGCCCCTATTTTCTACAGAACCATTCTTCCCAAGGCGGCTGCTTGCCAGTTTCGCAAACTTTACTGCCTTTTGAAAGTGAACAGGCTTTGCGGCGAAGGCAAACAACAAGTAGCCACTGAGCAATTTCTGGCGTTCCAACTTGTATTCTTTCGGAACCCCTAACTTAAGCCCGTAAGCACTCCAAAGCGTCAGTGGTGCGTCTCCGCGGTCTGTAATTGATTCAAAAACCCTAAGGACTATGGGTCGCCAATTCTCCTTGAGTCGTCCCATCACCTGCACGATCGTAATCCGTTTTCCGGTGTGGAAGATCAACCCATTCGCACGAATACTCCCCTTCCAACTAAATCCGAGAACGGTGCGTCCCTTAAAGAATTCCTCTTCTTTAATGAAGTTAACGTTCCGACGGAAGGAGAGCTCGGTGCCTTTCTTATAAGTCTTGCGAATCAACTTGAAATATTCGTCAAGCGTCGCATGAAGGTCTGGCTTTTTGCGTCGAGTATGTGCCCATTTGAGTTCAAGGCGAGGCATCTCTGCATCGTCAAGTCGGAGATATCCTGTTTTCTGATCTCCGCTGAGTCCACTCAGTTCCCATGTCGCGGGTATTTCCAGTTCTATGCCTGCCCACCCAAAAACAGTCCATTCCATATCTTTAATTTTCCTTGCGGTTCGGTGAGGTAGGTCTCGTAATGGGTTTCCTTTACGTAGACCCTCCCTCCACCACGTTACGGGCTACGGGTTTTAATTTTATCACCAAACCGTGTAGCCTGCACAACGGCGCAGACGGATATGAGGAATACACGTCAAGGCCGAATGTTCGGTGTTTCTCCGCAAGGTAAAATTAAAACGGTTTGACGATTACGGCTTTAGAAACAAGGGCAATTGCGACAGTTCCCATACCTATAAGCCCGACACCGCAGGCAAATCCTGCTGCCAGGACCGGATTGAACATATACCAACGCCGCAGCCCGAATCGCTTAATCATGTAGAACCGTCCAATGACCGCACCGAGTAGCCGTGCAACCATGCTTCCCGGATCCGCGCCGATACCGCCGATAATTCCGTAGAACCACATTGAGGGTAGTTTAAATACCCACAACATCCCATAGATTGCTATGCTTGAGGTGAGCCCTGCGGCGACATAGTCACCGCGAATTGCTTGAAGCATCTGGCTGTTTCCATCCCGTAGCGACGTTTTCCACAGACATTCATTTGTGGCGTTAATGGGCCACATCATCTGGGCAAACGGATACTGTGCACTGGGGATAGGTGCAATCTGCCAAATAAAGTGAAGCACCACAATTCCACTGACAAGTAGAATTGGCATAATCAGCAGTGTACCCGCGAGATTTGAAGTGAAGGTAGTCCCTGTCAATTCAAGTACTCGCCAACTCTGGGTGCCGCGTCCATAATCTTCGTCTGGCAGTGGTGCGAACCAGATATCTACCTCTTCATAACGGCTCAAAATAAAGGTAATTTCATGGAGGTATGGAATTTCAAATAGGTCGCGTCCCAAGACACCGAAGGTCCGTGCGGTAACATACGAATTGATCGGTGTGTATAGGAATGCGTAGCCAAGCAAGAAACTCAACGGGAAATTCGGGACCATCCAGTGGATGAGCCAAATAAATCCACCCATACCGACGAGCCACATTAATCCCATCAACCATATCGGGAAATCGCCACGGTTCGGCGGTGTCGCGAAGGATCCCCGTTCGCCAGCAGCTTTCTGGGTCTTCCGTAGTTTGAAGAGCATCGGAATTGAAGCTGCCATTCCAACGATCGCGAGGCTAAAATTCTTACCCATGCCGTAACTAATCCAGAAATCCAATCCATTAAACAAGCCTACACCACGAACATCCAAACCCGGGGACCATTGGTGGAGAATCTCGTAGCGGTACAGAATTTGTGGGTTCACGATAAATTGCGATGCCATCGCGGTAAGGAACTCTGCCATGATAACCGGGAACGGCATCACGAACCCAATGAGCATTTGTCCAAAATCGGTTCGAAGGGCAAAAACGCCTGTTGGTGCGAAACCTTCGATACTTTGTGTGAAATCTATCCACGGGATCTTCAAAATCTGAATCGGCTGGCTCATCATAACACCGGTGAGCGAAGGCACACCGATATAGAGGAACCCCCAGATTAACCCTGCCATAGAGCCGATAGAGAAGACACGCCACCGCCAGGTCTCTTCTTTACCTGTTGTTTCTGCGAGTGCGGTTGCCCCTTGCGCACTAATCGGTGCCATGGGGTATGGGAGCCTCTCGAGGTCCGCTGTGAGTCGAAACAGAATATACTGTCCACTCACAAATCGCAACGTGCCGAGCAGTTTTCCAACAAGATAGATAGCGATGGGCAGAAACCAGTCTGGATGCAGCAGACTTCGCGTGAGCACACCGACAGAATCACCTGCTGGCACAATCCACTCCGGGATTTTGTCCGCGATTTCATAAGAGGCTGCTTGTGGCGTGTTGATAAAGTAGGCGTACCAGATAAAGTTCCGGTACTGAAGTCCACTTCCAACAGCTGCCCCTGTTAGCCCGAGGAGCATGTAAAGCTCCTGTCGCCGGGCAGTTGTAAAGGAACGCCGCGCGAGTTCAGTGAATAGAATAACGGCAACCCAAGGTGCTGCACCAGCACCGGATTCACCCGATACATAACTAAGATAAATGGACCCTGGCATCATCAACAAGCCAACGAAAAGTGCTCCAACAAACACCTTAACTGTTAGCCCCGACTCAAAGGTACGAATACCCCCTTCGATGTCGTATCGCTGTGCCCAAGCTTGCCATTCATCTGCTTGTGATACTCGTTCTCTCGCCAAGTTGAATGTTCTCCTTTCTTTTGACAGGGTCCCCACCCATTACTGGGAAGGGGGGTTGGTCGGCATTTTCTGGTCTCGCTCTGTATCAGTCTATGAGGACTGCACGTGTGGCAAGTCGAAGGACCCTTCCAACCCTACGGGTGTTTTGTTTGTCCGTCACTCTTCGTCTCATTCTTCGGTGTTGTCGGTGTTATCGGTATCTCGTAGTTCTTCCCAGAAATGCGCCAAGAAAATACCAATTGTCAGCACAAGGCCTGAGAACATCTGCCATTGCCAACGTCCTTCGAGGGCGAGAACACTGAACAGCCATAAGAAGGTACCAATGATGATAATAAGACTTGCTACTTTTTCCATTTTTTAAACTATGGTCCTCTGAGCATCGTTCCACTACGTTTCACGATGGTTTCTGGTTAATTCTGTGCTGGGTTTGGGAACTTGTACATGCTCCTAATTTTCGTTTGGACTCCACCGAAAACCTGCCCAAAACGTAGTGGAGGACAGCCCAGATTTAATAGTTTGAAAAATCTTAATCCGCGGGTGTCGGTACGGGATCCATTTGTGCTGTTGCTTCTGCCGAACCATCTGTGCCTTCAGTTCTGCCGCGTTCATGGAATTCTGCTCGGATATCGACACTGAATGTCCGCCAAATCAGAAGTTGTTTCCGCAGTAGGTTAAGGAACCGTCGGTTGACCCGTTTCCAAGAGGCGATCTCTCCGCTCTCGCGGTGCACATCCAATGTGATTTTGTAGAGGTCTTCCTCTTCACCACCCACTGGCGATGTAACGAACTGAATAGACTGGCTCACACCCAAATCATAAGGTGCCAGCCATACCATCATCCCAATTTGATAGGAATCTTCGGCTTCCAATTGGCTGAACGCAACCTGATCTGTGTAGAAATCACTGGCGGATTCGTCTGCATGTGCATCAAAATAATCTCGCATAAAGACGTTCAATCCGAGTGCCTCTTCTTCAAGGACAGTAAAGGGTAAGTTGAAGTGCCATACATCCCCTTCGGGTTCTGGAAGTTTCCATTTACGTTCGATGTCGGGCACTGCCATCCGTGAAGCTTTGATTGCTGGATACAGCGTGCTCAACAGCACTACAACCATAACGATGATCGTCGCAACAACAGTGGACATTGATGAGTAGTTGAGCGTCAGCCCAGCAAGCCAGCCGAAATGCACGAGGGTTGTTGCTATCGCTTGTCCCATGAGATAGCCTAATACCGCTCCAACAATGGCGTATACACATGCCTCGGCAAGGAAGAGGAAGGCGATATGCACAGGCGCGAGTCCGACGGAACTGTAAATGCTGATTTCACGGACCCGCTCATAGACGGCTCCAAGCATGGTGTTAAGGACGATAAGTGCCGCAATCAGGATCGGCACAAACAGGTTACCCATACCGCTGAAACTTGTCATTCCGATACTGCTGTAGAGGTATGTATCTTTATCACGTCCCACAAAGAAGTCAAGGGCAATGCGATTCATGAGCGGTGCCATGATAAGGTCTAACTTATCTATTGCACCTAACAACTTCGGATCATCTTCTTGCGGTTCCATGTTAACAGCAACGCTTCGGAGTGTGCCCCCTTGATTCATAACTACCTGATATGGCAGGATGGCGATACTGTCTGGCGTGAGATGGAGGTACTTCTGTAATTCACCTTCAAGCGTCTCATCACCAGTGGCACCGCGGCTCCGCTGCTGTTGCATTAACTGATAATCGACAGGTGTAAGTTCTTCACCATCGTTATCAGTGAGGTCCTTGAAACCGATACCGAGGACACCAACGACAGTAAAGTCTGCGCCGTAAACAGAGACGGTGGCTTTACCCATATCGCTTTCGGTTATCTTTAGCAACTCTGCCATCCCTTTAGGAAGCACAATGGCGTAGGGCCACTCTGTTGGCCATTCGTCGGCATCTACAGGGTCGAACCATTTTCCGTATTGGAGGTATCGGTCGATACCACTAACACCGGGTTCGGATTCATTCATGCCCACGAGCATGTTTGCGGCGAAAGTCAACGCTTCACCCGTGAGTTGGTGCGTCGGAGGCGATGGATCTGCTACGTTTGACGTACGTGTGAGTTGAACAAACGATTGATCGCCAGTTCCTGAGGATTGATACCACGCGCGCGGCGCGATGGCATTCCGGACGACCAAGATGGATTCTTCGTCTACCTGCTCAATGAAGCCGCCTTCTTCTAAAGCCCTGCGTGCTTCCGAGATATCAATCGGTTGCTGCCCTTGTTTGACTAAAATTTCGTTCTTCCGTTGCAAAAGTCGTTCTAAGGCGGTAAATGTGATCTGCGTCTTTTGCATGTCGTTTAGCACAGAGGTAAGCACTGGTTCCTCAAGTGGACGCCAATACTGGTCACGGATAAGGAGTCCGGTATAGCGGGGTGTCACTTGCGGGAGACTCGTTCGATTTGGGTGCATAAACGTTCGCACGGAGGTAAACGAAATAACAGTAAAGGTAAGGATTACCAACGTGCAGCATGTCAGGACAGTTCGTCCTTTCCGTTTCCGCATGTTGGAAATACCTAAACTAAATGCGGCAGCACTCGCACTCAACCTGCCGACATCGGCTTTATAAACCTTGTTTCCCTCTTGCCGTATCTTTTCGAGTTGCTCCTCAAATTTTCGGACGATGATACTGATGACAATGACCGTTAAGGCAAGTACTACGAACGCGATCAGAATAATCACAGGTGTAGTCGTAATCTGGAATGCGGGGTGAACTTGGCTTAGGAAGAAGAATACAAGTAAAAAGATGCCGAATGAGCCCAAAATCTGCTTGTGGATACTCGGGAAGCCGAAAATGAGCCGTTCCATAAAGTACGCGAACGGCATCAGTAAGGCGAGATAGAACATTACACCGTTAACGACATCATTACCCGTCTGTTTAACATCCGGGTATGCACGGGATTCGTAGCCCCATGCGGCACGGGCGAGTTTGAGGGCTTGTTGATAGTCGCTTTGGAGTAATTCAGTCTCGGCGCGTGCAAGATAATCGTTCGCAAATTGATGAAGTTTGTCAAGTCGGTCACTGGAGATACCGAACCGTTTATAAAGTCGTGAGCGGTTCTCATCGAGCCACCACATATCTCGGACAACGACGTACGGCGTGAGGCGAATCTGCCCATTTTCTCGGACGACAAATCCTTCACCGGTGTAAAGTGTAGGATTCTTCATACCGCTCTTTGTAGCTTTGATGAGAAGGAGACGTTTACCGATCTGTCCGTATGCCATCCCGATTTTAATGCGGGAGTTAGGTTCACTATACACGAGGGCGATAGGTTCGGCTGCGGATACACCTTCCTGCTGCCATGGTTTAGACATCCCGAACTTCTCCGGCGAACTATCCGTGAGTGCGTCATAGATTTCGAGTTCCCGTAGCGTCCGGAGATACCGCTGATCTACCAAGTCGTAGATGGTTGTGGATACACAGGGGAATGTAACAACACGACAACCGCGCCTGCGGGTATTAATGGGAACTTTATTCGGCAGTAATTTCGCACCGTAATTCCCTAAATCTGGGGCATAGACGATGTCCCCTGAGTCCTTGTCAAGGATGTATGCTTCCACTTCTTGGGCACCACCAAGACGGCGTGTGGCTCTGCCTTCCATGGCTAATCCAGCGACTTCAAAGTTGCCCTTGTTATCACCCATCACAAACAGGTCTCCACGGACACCCATCATGGTTTTATTTTTTCTGCGGAGCGTCAAGATAGGATAAGGCACCGGTTTATTGGGTAGTGCGGACTCCCGTGCGTCAAATTCAACGACATCTCCAAAGAGGTTGCAGTAGAAATTCCCCACGCGTGCGGCAGTGGGCATCTCTTCGTCCCGGAGTGCTTGGATGAGTAACGATGCCAATGTCTGTGATTGTTGATGGAGATTACCGCCTTCTCGCAAGTCGACGCGTTCAATCGTATCAAGTGGGGTGTCTGTTAAGACGCGGGCATCCTCAATCGTTGCAAAGGCGATTCCGGTTTTTCCGACAAGCGTTGCAACCTCACTGTCAAAAGCGATTTTACCGGGGATATAGGTTTTCCAAGTCTTTCCGCCGCTTGCGGAAATGGCGTTAACGAAATTTGACTCACCGCCGAGTCCTGCGATTGAAATAAGTGTTTTGATATCCTCAATTTCTTCTTCGGAGAAAGAGTCCGGATCTTCATGTCGAAGTCGGAGCATTGCGTCCAGTTGCTCACGTGTACGGATGTTATTCTTTCGATTCTTCTTTGCAGTACGGACATCGTTTCGGATAAAGCGTTCAACCTCTTTGCGGATATAATCCATGTCTTTGAGCATATCCTCGGAGGGTTCACCTTGATTGCGCCACTGCTCGAACTGCATTTTCATCAGTCGACTTACCCCACTGAGACCGGTGAGTTTGTTGAAGTGCGAACTCAGTAGCGTTTCAAGCGTCTTTCCTTCAAGGGCGGCTTTATCAGAGATCCCATTAGCAACTGTCCATTGACGTGCCATAACGGCTTGTCGAATTTGGTCATCTGTCCACTGCCAAAGTTTGCGGACGCGGACACCAAAATCAGCATCCTCGGCGTAAGAGGCAAGCTTATTACCGATGCTTGCAAACTCGCGACGTAATACAAATTCGGGTTGCTGATCGTAGAACCATCCCTTGTTGAACACTCCGAACTGATTCGATTGTGAAGAGAGGTCAATACTGATATAGAGGGAGGTATAATACCGGTTGAATAGGTCTTGAAGTGCGATAGCCGCCTCGATCTGTCCGAGTTTTCGGTTGTATTCATGGGTGTCAATGCGCAACATCTTTTCGATGCGACTCTGAATGTTACGGAAACGAGCGTTACGGAGTGTCAGCATGTTATCGCGTAGCAGTACTTTAGTTTCTTCATCCAGATCGGTATCTAATGCGGGTAACCGTTCAACGAGGTTTTTGAGTGCTACAATATCTGTGTCCGCACGCTTTTTGACGATCTCTAACAGTTCTTTTTCGATAATCTGCGATGAGATGCGAGAGCGTAACGAAAGTGCCTGTTCGACTTCATCATCTGATAGATAGTTTTCCAAAATGAGACGTTCTTCATCCAGGTATTCTCGCCCTAACGTTTCGGCTGTTGCGATCAAATTCTGGATACGCGTTCGTTCCAATCGGGCGTTCCGGAGTGCAATTTCAAAGATACTCTGTTTGTCTTTGAGAAGATCTGCTATCAATATACCAGCATCAACAGCATCTTCAGATTCTGATAATCGCTGTCGAAGCTGGGTGTCAATAGTATTGAGGCGTTCAATCCCTGCTTTTGACAAAAACTTACCGCCATAAATCAGAGAATCACCGCTCTGTTTCCCCATCGGTGTTTCCTTGAGTTGCCGAATGCTGTCTTTAATCTCGTCTTCAATCGGTTGGCTGTCAGGTATTTGTGCCAGAACCTTTTCAAGGAGTTGGGTCTCTCGCTGGATCGCGGCTTCTTGGGAGTCATTGGCATTGCGTAAAACACTGCGTGCTTCTTTTGCTTTATTGAGTGAGTGTAGGTTGAGATGCCGGTCGAGTATTTTCTCAGGGGTCCACATCAGTGCAAATTTGCGTTTGTCGCTCATCTCCCAGTTGGCAAGGGTTTTGTTAAGCAGTTCGATATCAGCGATGAGTTCTTGTGGGAGGTCTCCGGGTGTTGGGATTTGCCAGTCTGAACCCTGTTGCACCGGAATCAGGTAGGCATCATTTGGGTGCGTGGCATATTCATCGGCACTGCCGGTTTCTATAGCGTGAATGAGTTTCTTTACCGCCCATGTATCAAGATTGGCAATTGGTAGCGCAAGCGTTTCGATTAATTCACGCTGCGCGGATCGGCTTGTCCCAAGTGCAACAGTACGAACCTCAGCTAACCTCCCGACAATATCTCGGAGGAAATGTGTCGTTTGCAAAGCCTCTTTCTTCAAGCGTGCAAGATTTGCTAACAAACGACTCTTCTCTTCACCTGTGAAGCCTTGCTTTTCACGTTTTCGATTCCTATCTGTCTGTTTCTTCTGACGTTCTGAAAAGTCCCGCTGTTGCTCCGTGAGATCTTCGATCTCAGAGCGTGTTTCTGCCAAGCCATTCAGTGTGGTTGTGAGGGAGTCCAAGTCAGACTTTACGTTGTGTATACCGTGGAAAAAGTCAGCAGGGAGATCGACAAGAACGCTCCTGTCAATGGAGAGCAGAAGCCGTCTGCCCAATTCTTCAAATTCGAGGACATCTGTAGAGAGTCCACGGCGAAGTCCATGCATCGTTGGTGTACCCGGTGAATCGGTATCAGCACCAACAATATCTTGTCCAATGCCTTCCATGAAGGCACGCATGCCAGCAAGCCCTTGAAAGTGTCCATCAACTGCAACAAAAAGGACAGAATAGCCGGGGCGATATTGGGGTTGACTGAAAAGGCGTGCAAGTTCCATGAGGGTCGCGATGCCACAGGTTGGATCAGCACCGGGTGCCATTGCGGGAACAACAGACATGGAGTCGTAATAAGCCGTGAGAACGATGAGTTCATCGCGTAAAGTCGGGTCTCCGCCTTCCAAAAAACCACGTATATTTTGCCCTACGCGGCGTTCCCAAGTCATCTTACCTCTGACACGAACATTCACTTGATTACCCTGAGCGTGCTGTTCTTCCAACAAATTGGTTAGGACAGCAGCATCTTCTTTGGATATCCAAAATCGCGGTATATTGGCAGGGACAGTACCGAACTTATTTTCTGCTTCTCCTCGGATGGTTGATTCGGGTTGGATAAAGATGACAGCAGTGCCACCAAGCATTGCCGCATTGATATAACGAGTGCTGGAGTTAAAGTCGAGAAGGACTATCGCCCCTTTCGGGATAAAGATGTGTGATTCACTCGCGGCGACAAATTCACCAGATTCATCAACTTGTCCATCGTTGTTATTGTCGATGCCATCAGTAGCATCACCCGGAATTTCGTCTGTCCAGCCGTCGGCATCGTTATCAATGCCATCTGTTGCCCACCCAAGGATTTCGGAGAGCAGCGGGATTTCACCGTATTCATCAATAGTGCCATCTTCATCATTGTCGATGCCATCGGACGCTTTTTGCAGGTGTTCATTAAGTATATCGTCGGTGATGCTGGCTTCGGTGATACGATAGCGTCGGGCGAGCGTTGTGAGTGTATCACCGTCTTGGAGTCTATGCCAAAATCCGCCAATGTTGGTGCCGTTGAAATCGGCAAGTTCGCCATCATCGCCGTAAAGGAGGGGACCAGATAAACCTCCTGTTGGAATAAACACGGTGCTTCCTTCAACAACTGGGGTCGCCAGAAATTTGTTCCGATCGTCTCCCAGGATAGCCGTCTCGTCAACTTGGTAGCTTTCTGCGATGTCTTTGAGTGTTTCTCCTGCTAATGCAGTGTGTTTAATGCCGTCTGCTAACAGGGAGGTTCGCACAAGATTGGGCCAGAGTGGGGTGAGTTTAAAGGCATGTAGTAGGTTGGCTTCCGGAGAGAATACTTCAATGACACTATCACCGTGGTCGAGCGGCACAGTGACAGAAAACTCGCGGCTTTCTACGTTTTGCAAGCCGGTTTCGACGAAACGGTCAAAAATGTATTTGCTGCCACTTGCAGCTTGTGGATAGCCCGTTACCCGACTGTCAAGGCTTGAGAGGCGTGCAATGTCCTTTCGAAGGTTGCCAATAGAGAGGTCATCTCGAATCTGAATGGCTGCAGATTTCATGCCGGTACTGGAAACTGTTTGTGCATAGGCAGTATCGGATAGTGGTCCCCCAGTAACAAGCAAAACGAAAAGGAAAAACGTTAATACATTTATTGGTGCCCTGAAGCGTTGCAAGCGGCACTCGTGCCTACTCTGATTTTTCATGTTGTGAAATCTCCCGCCTTTTTCTGGTTTTTCAGATTTTCTCTCCGGAGCGCGTTTAGGTATTCTTTGAAGGATACGCGAGAAAACGACGCGCGAGGAGAGTGCATCCCCAGTTTCCACTCATTCTTACAAGGTAGAATGCAGTTCATATATCTTTTTCTATCTTTTTCGTGTCGGCTCCGCTGTTCTTTGGGTTCGGTGGTCGCGTTTATGCCGCCTCTTTAGTAAGTACCTGTCAATGACATACGGGCATGAAATCGTTGCTTTTTGCTATAGATTCCCGTTTTTGGAGCCTACTGGCGTAATTTTAGGAGGCAATATGTATATTGTATATATTATTGCAATTTTTGTCAAATTAAAATTTGCATTTAAGGCTTTTTTAGGTTAAAATATATTTCACGCTTTTGCCTCTCATCGAAGCAGAATTCTCTTCAAACTACATTTCACTGCAATACTGCAGCAATACTAAAAATTTAAAAAATTCAGCGGCAGCCCAACACTAATTTTGCTGTCTGATATAAGGAGCCAAACGTGGGCAAAGAATCAAAAGACTCGAATACGGATAAAGTCGTCTCACGTATAAAACTACGTCGTCGTGAACTGAAGTTGACCCAAACAGAACTTGCCAAGGTGGCAAATCTAACGCCTGCTGCGATCTCGCAATTTGAATCAGGAGCCCGAAAACCCTCGTTTAAAACACTTTCAAGCCTTTCCGATGCTTTAAAAGTCACGACTGATTACCTACTTGGAAAAGCCGACAAAAGTTACGATGACCTCTTAGCCGACCCAAAGATTAGTGCGATGTTCAAGGGAATGATGGAATTTACGGAAAAAGACAAAGAAACGCTCTACGAGTTCTATGAATTTCTTAAGATGAAATCGGAAAAATCCTCGGATACATAGTAGATTGTTTCGCGTTGTAGAGTCTATGAGTGAAGGAATCTGGGGAAAAGAAACGAAAACGCCCAAGCAGAAACCCCAAGCAAAAACCCCGATTAAATTTAGAGATTTGGACAGAGACAGATTTTCCCGAAATTTTGGCGGTTCTCTAATAGCAAGTGTGCCTCAACCGCACGCTGAAGCGGTAAAACCCTGTCAATAATAGGTTCCAGTTTTCCTTGTCCAGCGAGAAGAATAAGCGTTCGGAGTTCAGCGACTGTCCCGAGGGCGGAGCCCATCACTGTTAGTTGCTTTTGGTACATCTTTCGGATGTTAATTGTTCCAATGTTGCCTGTTGTCACACCACACGAAACGAGCCTCCCATTTTTCGCAAGACTCGCGATGCTCTGATCCCATGTCGCCGCACCTACATGCTCAAGGACAACATCCACGCCTCGTCCGTTGGTTACATCAAGCACGACCTCCGAAAAATCTGTGTCTTTGTAGTTAATCGTAACGTCTGCCCCCATTTCTCGTGCACGTTCAAGTTTTTCATCGCTGCTCGCTGTCGCAAAAACTCTGGCACCGGTTAATTTTGCGATTTGCAGTCCAGCACTTCCGACACCACCCCCTACACCGAGAATTAAGACATCCTCCTCAGGGCGAAGTTGTGCACGCGTCATTAGCATATGCCATGCTGTGAGATACGCTATCGGCATCGCAGCGGCATTAACGAATGACAATGCCGCTGACATCTGAATAGCGTTTTGGGCAGGAGCTTTCACGTATTCTGCGTATCCGCCATTTGTTTGGAAACCGATGAGTTCTTGCGTGTCACACAAATTTTCGGTGCCACGATAACAGTCGCTACAGATACCACACGGAATGCAAGGGGCGAGAACAACTCGATCCGCGACAGCAACACCACGGACTGCGCTGCCAATTTCGGTGATTGTCCCAGCGATGTCGGAGCCGAGTATATGTGGCGTATCCCCTCGACGGAGTTTTGCTTCTATCTCCGGGCGGTTCCGCCGGGCATGAATATCCAGGTAGTTCACCGCACAAGCTTCGACTTTAATCAGCACTTCATTGGTATCAAGCGTCGGTTTGGGTACGTCTGTGTACTGAAGTACCTCCGCACTGCCTTGTTCTGAGAAAACAATTGCTTTCATATTTTTTCGTTGGGCGGTGGACAAGAAAACGGGCAATAGATAGAGCAGGCTTCCTGATTCATGATGTGGTTCGCAATTTAAAGCCTATGTAACGCATCTAAGCAATCAGAAAGCCCTAATATCTGTAATTCTCTGGAGATATAATTAAGGACAGCCTTTTCCAATGTCAGTGGATAAACGACTCCGTGCTCTTTTGCAATATCCGGTCCGTACCGCTGCATAATCGCTGTTAACCGAAGATGTGCTTTTGCAATGCCTTCTCTATTGAGACTTTGCATTGTTGATGCATCTTCGATTTCTTTTCTGAGAACTTGCGGTACAAAAGCATTAATGTTTTTTACGCCTCTGTCTCTTTGCTTCCCACTTCCTATGATGAGAACTTCTGTCAGCGACATCACAACAAATGTAGTGCCCATAAATCCGGCAATGTGCTCCTCGCGTCCCAGGACTGTCGGAAGAATAGCAAGTACACGCCAAAACTCATTAAAGTGTTGATTTAATGTTGAACTGACATCTTTTGGTGTTTTGTCACTACACGATTCCTTGAATTGAATACATCCTTCGGCAGCAGACAGCAGATGGACTTTAGTACGTTCAAGGATGATTGTATTTCCTGTGTGTAACCAGACATCAACCCGCAAGCCTGCTGTTGTGATGCAGGTCATCATCTGTCCAGGAAAGGTGTCTTTGAAGAGAACCAACGGCTGAATATCAGATAGCCAAGATTCTAATCCGTGTTGGAAAGTTTCTTTATTCTCTTCGGCGACCAATAGATGAATGTCAATATCTGAATATCTGTCGGCAGTGCCTTTTGCGAAGCTCCCTTCAAGCCACGTCCCTAATATACGAACGTCCGATGCTGCTTTGTCTGCAAATGCTTTCAGATATTCTTGATGCATTTCCAATCCTTTGCAACAAATTGCTCGGTCATGCTATGTTTGTCGGTGTGGGTGCTACCCGTAGGCACCGTGGTTGAGGAAGCCGAGTAGTCGTCGCAGACGGGGGCTCGCGTCTCTGTAAGCGGATTCGGGCATATTGTAGTTCATAAACGGATAGTATTTATGCCCAACAAGGCGGCGTCCGTAAGTCACCTGTGTGATATATCGGATGCGATCGGTCTGGTTTGGACCCCCGCGATGCCAGACCTGATTGTTAAACATTATAACGCTTCCGGCTTTTCCGAGATTATACTGAACTTTGTCTTCCCACTCCGTTCCTTCTATCGGATTCGGAGGCGATGCCCCGAAAAGATGTGAACCTGGGACAACCTCTGTGCCACCATGTTCAATTTCAGTGACATCGGTGAGGTAGTAATTTGCCGTGAAGAGCAGGACCGGCAACCGAACGTTCTTTGGCGGTTCACCGTCCGTTACGATGTAGTGTAGTGCATCGTCTTGATGCCACGATGTGATTCCACCGCCTGGGAACGTCTGGAACGAATTGTTGTGAATGACATGGCAGTTTTCCGCGACGAGTGCTTCAGCGAAGGAGACAATGGGTTCAAGGTCGAACAGTCGGCGATTCGCTTCGCTGTGTTCAAACATCCGATGGCTTAAGTGCATACGACCGGCGGGGCTTCCCCCATTTAAGTTATTCGGATCGTTTTTAAGTGCCCACTCTAAATCTTGTCGAAGTTGCGCACATAAATCAGGAGGCAAGACGTTTTGCAAAAACAGACAGCCTTGCTTGTGGAAGGTTTCTACCCATTCCTGAATTTGTGCCTCGCTGACAACCTGATCTGCCAGGTAGGTTGTTTGTGCCATTTTTCCCACCTTTTTTCTAATTATTAAGTTTTCGCTCTGCCCTCCACTTCGTTTCGGACAGGTTTTCGCGAAGATCGCGGGTGGATCAGTAACTTGTACGGAAAAGAAGTAATCAGAAAAGAGGGCAAGTGCGGTTACAAACCGCACCTACCTATATCGTATCCTTCTTGTTACTAACTAATGGTTTCCTACGGGAACCGACAGCAAAACGATTCTTACTGATGACTGATAATTCTTGTTCTAACCCATTGCGGCAGCGACGATGATGCCGAGTGAGATGAGAACACCGGCAACTGCAACACCAGCAGCAGTGTTGTTCTCTTCGGCGATCTGACGGTTTAAGTCGTACGGGGTCGCCATATCAAAGACTTTGTAACCTACCATCAAAATGATTAAACCGACGACGCTAAAAACAATGCCTTCAATGATAAAACCACCCAAGGCTTTGAAATCTATCATCGGGACATCTCCTGACGCTACGGCATCAGATTGGGCAATGGCATTCTGTGAAAACAGAATAGAGGCAACAATTGCCACAGTAACCAGCATAAATGTGGTGAATACAATTTTTTTAGCCATTTTACGACTCTCCTTATTTTTCGTTTTTTACTAAGGACCTCTGAACATCATTCCACTGCGTTGCGCGACGGTTTCTGGTTAATTCTGCACGAATTTGGGAACTACTACATGCTTCTACTTTTCGTTTGAACTTCACCAAAAACCTACCCGAAACATTGTCCTCAGGTTTCCTTTATAGGAGACCTGCGCAAGGAGGGCAGAACGAAGGCCCAGTAATTAAAAAATCTCAAACTGCACATCTGTGGTGGCGTGCAGGTACTTTACCAATATAGCGTCCTTATCTTCTATATAAAGCCATCCGGATTCGACATCTTCGAGCGTTTGTACACTCGCAACCTCGATCTCTGCATATTTGGCAGATGTGTTAGCGGATTCAGAGTCGTCAGCAGGGGGATCTGCATCGGTAATTGGGGTATCGTCCGAAGGTGATGTGAACTGGTATCGTGCCCGAAGTGCCTGTGGCGCACGTCCATAACCAATAATAACGGAGTAACTCGTTTCGTTATCGGCATAACTGAGTTGCCAGTTCAGTTGACCCTTCTTGGTTAAAGTAAGTCCATCTACCCTTGCCCCGGAACTCAGGTGTATGTCCCCAGCGATAGCGGTTTTAATTCCGGGATCGAGCCCTCGGAGTGTATAAACGTTCATCATAATATCTTCGGGGTTCAAGTGTGGTCCTCTGCCTTCGGTACAGAAACCATAAAATCCATCAGGATAGGTGCCTTTGAGTTCACCGTCTTCTGATTGTTGGTACATCGCACTCACCGTAATACCCTCAGCGATTTGAAGCCATCTGTCGTCTTCGACGTGTTGGTTTAAGCGTTGTAAGTAATAGGCGAGAACTAATCCATTCCATTGAACAGGGACTCCGAACCAGGGATGCGTGTAGAAGGTCGTCCCGAAAACAGGGATTGAGGCAAACTGCATCCCGGGTCGGTCTGGGAGATGCCAATGGTAGAGGAATGGCAATGCTGTTGCCGCCCAATACGTTGCGCGTTTGAGATGTTCTTTTTCCGCTGTTAATTGGTAAGCCTCAACATAAGCACCGATAGCATGAGCAGCCGCAAGAACATCTGGTTGATACATTGGACATTCCCACGTTTGTGCACCGCGTGGCACGGAGAATTGCTGAATGAAATTAAGTGCTTTCAAACCTGCTTTACGCGAGGTTTTGTTTCCGGTAATCCGAGCATGTTTAAGAAGTAGAAGTGCTGATTCAGCACAGGTACCGAGCACCGCTTCACCTGTCTTTCCGAGGGAAGCAGTTTTCGCGTTGGTTGGGTGCCATCGCCAACTTCCATCCGATTCTTGCGTGGCAATGCGTTGCTTCGTTTCTTCCGCCATGTAGGATAATCCAGCATTGATGTTACCGGTGTAGAATGGGAATTCCCATCTTAAAATATGACATGAACCGCGTGCTGCTAAGCCTTCTGGTCCGGATTCGGTTATGGTGTTTTTGGCAATCTCTAACACCCGTTCCTTCACATGTTCATCTTTTGTAGCAAGATAATCGTACCAAAGCAATGTGCCAAAACCCGGTTCATTGTGAGGTTCCCAGTCTACGCAGTGACGGGATTTACGAGCGTCTGCGTCCCATGTTGTCTGCATAAATCCATGCCGAGAGAGTAATACCTCTTCTGCGTCGCTACGGGGTGGTGATAACGGTTCAGGAGCACCGTAAGCATCATTCCAATGCTCTATAGCATCTAAGATAGAGGCATTTCCATCCACGATGATTTCAGTTTTGATGGACACTGGACGCGACGGTATGAGTGGATACGGGATAGAAGCCTCTGTCTGATTTTCTGGGACCCATGCTGGCACAGTCGGGACGAATACCCCGAGGGCGTGATTTTTCTGGTACTGATGCCAATTGGGTGAGGCGAATACCGTAGAGAGCATCTGGTTCTCACCATCCCAAGTATCCAAAGGATTCCAAATGATGCCGACTATTGATTTCTGCATCTCTACTGCCATGACTGGCACTGTAATTTTATAGGGATGCGGGACAAGACGGTTGTCGAATGGTGGGGTTGCGTCGCGTGTACTTGAGGAACGCTCATCGTTTTCCAAGAATTCGAGCCCGGGGAAGAGTGCTGCCGTTTTCTTTTCACGATTCCGCCCTTGTCCCGCATAAAGCATCGGACCGCGGAAGGCAAGAAGTTCTCTGTTGCGATCCGTTTGCAACTGATATTCCGTTTTCACCCGCGTCGCATTTTCACTGAGCGTCCACTGCATCTCATAAGTCCACTCAACGCCATCTACATCCGTATCCGAACCGCTTAGGCGGACAAGTGACTCCCCCTGATTATTCCCAGCGAGCTGATAGTTTGTAGGTGCAAGTTGCGACGTTTGACGGTTTTGTGATGCGTCTAAATAGACAACTTCGGAGAGTGCCGGACAGGTTGCGACCTGCTGGTAGTTACCACCCTTTGCGACAAAAATTATGTAATACTCAAACCCTCCCTCAACAACCTCTTTGTCAGGAAGGATAGTTGCTGGGTTGTTTTCGTTGTTGATTTCTGATGTTGTTTCGGGTCCACGAACGAAAACAATGCGAAGATTTTTATTCCCCAGCACAACGCTACCATTTTCTGTGTAAGTGTGCAGTTCTTTCACCACCTTGGCAGTGAGTTTAGGTGGTGCAGGAAGAAGCGAAACGCTTTCTTGGACTGTTTGACGCTCTTCGCCTGCTGAGGTTTGACAGTTGAGCGACACAGAGATAGGAACTACAGTCGGCTTTGGGAAACGGCGGGCTATCCAAAAAACGGAGATTTCTCCACCCGGTTCAACTTCTTTAATGGTTTGTCTGGGGCGTCCACGCCGTAGTTTTATGCCGTTGATAGAAATTCGCGCGGTATCCGCTTTACCGAGTGGCGCGGTGCCGGTATTCCGAAGTGTGCATTGCACTTCAAAATCTTCGCTGGCAGTGACAACTGCGGCTGTCGCACCTACGTTCACAATTTCTAATTTTGGTTGTGCCGCGTAAAGCGATATTTTAACAGGAGGCTCTTCTGGTTCGTGTAATGCGAGACAAATGTTGGCTAAATCGGAAACCCTTGTTGACGTGGATTGACTAAACTCACGTAGTTGTATCGTGTCATCGCTGGCGTGTAAGATAGCAATGCCACAGCGTAGTTCCGGTTCGGAGTCTCTTTTCCCTTTCCGGAGGGACCTCTGTTTGAGTTTGCGTAACTGCGGCTTACCCCACAAAGCCCACGCGTAGTTACTATTGCCTTCTATGTTGCATTCCGTCAGGAATGAGACGACGACCTCTTTACCGGCATAGGACGTAAGTTCGATGCTTTCTTCTACCCACTGACATTCGGTTGATACAGATTCAAAGCATCTCTCTGGAGCAGTTTCTACACCTGTATTAAGAAGATCGAAAATTTCGATAGCGAACTTTACGCCTCCGGGCTGTCGCTCTGTGTTGTCAAAAACAACACCATCCCGTAATCCGATGGAAAAGTGTACGAAGAGTCTCTCTTTTTTATCAACATCCGGCAGTGACAGCGTGTAATCGATTTTTGCAGTTTCTGTTGGGGTTGGATGTTCAAAGATAGCGGGCTTTGTCACGCCGCCGGAACAATCTGTCCCGCTGGCGGATGCTTGGTCTGTACCGGAAACAGTGCTTTGTCCAAACATCTCTACGAAGTCGTAAATCTCTTCAATAATGCCGAGTTCTAATGGTGGTGTTTCCTGCTCTGTTTTGGTATCCTCGCCTTTGTCTGTGTCAACATCAGAAATCTGTGCGTGCTGCGCTATCGCCCCCTCATTTTCCTGTTCAGATGTTACAATTTCCGTTGCGACTTCTGTCTTATCTTCGGAAATAGGATCGGTGTCTTCCGAGGACTCGGTTGCTTCATCATCGGACGGCGCGAGGGTGGCGTTCTCGACGACAGATGTTTCTTCTGCGCTGGGTGTATTGGGCAGGTTATCCTTGCTGGCGTGAGCCTCTTCGTCTGTAGAGATAGGTAAGACCTCGCTGTCGAGTTGTATTTGAGGACTGTCATCATCTATAGCGACAAACGGAGATCCATCGTCTTCAGAAGGTGTTTCCTCCGACTCAGACGGCGCATCAGTCTTTTCGGTTTCTGAGGCTTCAGAAACCGGGGTATCGGAAGTGTCTGATGGTTCGGATTCAGCATCACTCGTGGAATTGTCGTCGGTTGTGAATTCCGATTCCGTTTGGTGTTCGTCACTCTGCTGTGCATCGGAACTCGATGGGTCGGTTTCTTTCTCTGTATTCCCGATACAAGCGGCTAAAAACTGTTGAACGATATAGGGGGCAGTGAGCATTTTTTAATTATTCCTTGCGGTTCGGTAAACTGGGTGTTTCACTTCGTTTCAGGCTAAGTACTTTGGCTTACGACCGGCTCCATTTCTGTTTCATCTGCTTCATCTCATCATTGAGCACGAGTTCCGTCGATGGGGTCTGTGCAGATGTTTCAATCTGCCATGCTCCAGATGCGTCTTTCAGCACGGGCTTACGCTGAGCGACAGGTAGTACACTGAAAGGTGTATGCGGTTCAATTTGATACCAATATGCCACAGAGGATGTCTCATTGCTGAGATGATTTCCGTGTCCGTGCTCTATCGTAACCCGTATCTCTTTCTCAAAGCGGATCGGGTTTTCAATGTGATAGACATAGGAGGTCTGGTAACCGTCGGTATTATTTTCATGGATGGAGGAACCGTTGTGTGCAAACGCGTTTTCTTGCATTCCCCAAGCTTGGTTGAGATAATCTTCTGAACCTGTGCCGTGCAGATCTGGGGGCCATTTATAACCATCGACCCAGATCATATCATCGCCTTCACCCCACCACGTGCCTTGAAAGTTGGTAACCGACAGGTTGCAACCGATGTAGTGCCCTCTACCTTCAGCGGACAGGATCAGGTAATTGTTGTCCCATGCGAGCCGTTCCGCGTTGATAATGTTGGCTTCGGGGGTGTTCACGCGAATTTCATGTCCCCATCCGTCACACGGGTTTTCACGATGGAATTGGGCATGGAAATAGGCGATATCATCGTCGAGTGGCTCAGGGTACTGCTCATAGTCAATATAGAAGTATTGGCGGTGGGTTGTATCACCTTCGTTGACGAGTTCAATCCTTGCGCTGCGATTAAACGGCATCTGCAAGTAGCAGTTAAGCGCGCAACCTGTATTGAACTGATTGTTTTGGTGTGTAGAAGCGGAGAACAGAATGGAATCATAAGAATTAACAATCTCGTTGCCGAGTCCAAAGAAGTCACCTAATGGACAGAGGACACTCGGGTGTTCCTCGTCGTCCCAAAACATCCGGATCAGTACGTTTCGATAACCGTTTGGTTGTGTCATCCAAATATGATTGATACAGCCGGGTCCTTGAATGTCCGCGATAACGCGAGTTTCGCCGGGTTCGACATTCCATGCGTCGTCATTTCTGCCTGTTATATCCCATGAAGAAGCGCGTAACGAACGTGCTTTTTTAACGCGCGTCAGCGATGACAATAATCCGTCAACGTAAGTCATAATTTCGTTTCCTAATATACATCACGCTGCACTTACGTGCAGCGTTTAAAAAATTGTTCCTTACTATACAATTATAGCATATACTACCAGAAAAGCAACAGGAAAATCCAATTTTTCTGTTATTCTGTTTCTTCGGAAAGAGGGTTTTCCAAAGTATATGTCCGTTGCTTTTTCTGACGAATGAATCTCAACTGTAGCGCGTCTGCTGCATAGTTGTCAAGTTCGTCAGTATTTTTTCTCGGTACAGGTGCTGGCGGTTTGAAATTGGTGATGAGTGCTTCCAACATCGGTTTTCTATTCGATTCCTTTGCACCGACATGATAATAATGTTCTCTTGTGATGACATTAAATTCTGACCATAGGTTCGGGATCGCGGGATTTTCTCTATGTTCATTACTGTGCCAGGTGGAGAGGATGAATTGTGCTTTGGTTGTTTTCAAATCTTGATAAAGCGATTTTTCATGTGTTTCATTCCAAGTGTTAAAGTAATCGGTATGTCGTCCTGCATAAGGTGGATCGCAATAGATGAGATCAGTCTCGGTTGCGCGAGCTAGCGTAGTGCGGAAGTCTTGATGCAAAAAAGTCCAGTCGCTGAGGCTAGCGCGTTTGGCGACCCATTCTACCTGATTCACAATTTTGGTGACATACGCTTTAGAGAAACGTCTTGGCTTATGTCCGAAGGGCACATTAAACTTGCCGTTCTTGTTAAAGCGGATGAGTCCATTAAAACAGGATCGATTCAAAAACAGGAAGTCCAAAGGAGACTTTTCTCTATTAAATCGTTTTCGGACTTCATAATAATAATCGGCACCATGTTTCGCTAACTGGGCCCCTTCTGATTCGAGAAATTCGCGAACAACAAGCGGAGTTATCGTGCCGCTGTTTATTCCTTGATAGAAGGAGATAAGATGTGGATTTGTATCGCAGAAAAGTGCCTTGCGCGGTTTGAGGTTGAATCCGACGACCCCCGACCCCATGAACGGTTCGATCCAAACCCCTTCTCCGTTCCATTGGCGTGTCTCTGCTATCCATGTAACCAATTTACTTTTGATACCTTGGCACTTTATCGGTGGAATAAGGATTTTCACTTTGAGCGTGTTTTCCTTCGTGATGCTCTCGCAACAATCAGACTTGTATCTCCGCCTCTGTACGTGATGAAGTCATGCAGATTTGTGATTTTTTTCGTTTTGCCTGTGTCGTTTTGGATAGTAATCTTCCCGTAATTCATCCAGTAGTCGTCAAACCATTTTTCGCCTAACAAACGGAACATGCCGTTGCCTGATAGAATGTCAGTGATTTTATCAATGCTACCTATATTTGCAGTATTACCACTACCGCTTCTATCACTTGCAATTCTCCATTTTTCGGCCGCAAAGAACTGAAAATCTCTAATAACAGAGGGAATCGAATCCAAGTGTTCAAGCGTGTACGACTCTGTTTCATTTACTGATGTAGCACTCGCTCGTGTATAGATGATTCCCAAACAGAAATGTCCTATGTATTCATTGTAGGGAAACTGAATATTTTTACGGTTATCGCGCTCTATGAAATAATTCCCGTGCGAACCCAGCGTAAATCCATTGCAGAATTTTGGATTTTCAGGGGATCTATATGTCGTTTTGAAATCAAGTGCAAACTTGTGCTCGTCAATTTCGCTCACCAGGGAAATATCTGGGTAATAATTTTGCTTTTCCGCAGGGACAAGCGTGTAACCGTTTTCTTCCGCGAACGTCATCAATCGAGGAAATAAATGAATTTCCAATAATTTAGATACTATTTTGGTATCTGATGAAATTGTGTAAATTCTCCGATAAATGTCAATGAAACCTTTGATCGTCCACTGTCCATCAGCAGTGGTAACATACGCATTGAGTGTTTTAACAAATTCATTGAGTTTTGTGCTAAATACGCTCTTTATTGTTTCTTGCATAAAAACGGTTTACCGAAAAATTAGCCACTCCAAATCAATTGGGCAAATATGGTTGTTAAAAGTACTTTACTCTTGGACAGGTTCCTCTGGACGGAATATATCTTCCCATATCTCCTCTTTAGCTATCCGATGCGGGATCCTCTCGGCAATTTCTGAGGATTTTCGCCCCAGTTTCCGAGGATTCCAACGTTCCAAAGCAAATAGGCGAATCGTCCGCGCTCTATTTGAAATAGAAGCTGTATCCCATTGTCCTGTTTCATCATTCAGGAAATCGATCAATTCGTTTTGTGCCATGAGGGGTGCTCTGCAGAAATACCTTTGATTTTTGTATGGAAAGTTTTGATTCGATTTGCTGGCGTTCGCGGAGATTGGATCAATCGTCAAATTCCCAATACTGTGGAGATAATTCTCCTTAAATTCTGACGATTCAAAATCGGTGGTTGCCAGAATTGAGTCCTCTACAACAACCTTACTCTCCTTGGGGTTTTGTGGGATGATATGTTCTATTGAGAATCTTGACCGCGGCTTGTTGTTCGTAAATTCGTCATAGGACATCTCGGAATAACCGTCTATACCTCTGAGATAATTCTCGTATTTCCAAAAGAGATACCGCTGATCATTTAGATTCACATCGGAATGGAAGGAGGGTGATTTAAGAGCGCGTTCAAAAGCAAGATCGCTGCAGTTGGAGCTAATAAAATGTCGGAGTTTGCGGATAAGTTGCTGGAAATCTCCGTTGAAACCCTTCGCTAGTCCGTAAAGGAACTCACGCCCTTTGTCTGCTCTGGATCCGATGATGCTGAGGCGGAAACAGATAATTTCTACCAATTGTGCAACCCGTTTGAAATTATCCTTGCCATCCGAGTTGTCCGATTTGTAGGTTTTGATGAGCAGAGGGTAGAATGTCGCTTGGCGGCTAAGGGCAAATATGTCAAGAAGATAAGGCTCACGACTTATAAACAGGGTCCTGGTGAATTCAAAACTCTCTTTTAATTCCAGACTGTACTGGTTTATGAACTCAGCTGCTTCTACTGTGCTATTCGCATTGATTAGTCCGTTCACCTTTTGTTTAATTGTCTGAACATGATTTTGGTATTCACTCTTATTTTTCCACTCCTCAAAAAAAGCGATGAAGTGGTACTGCAAAATCGAATCTTCATCTACGCGAGATTCAATTTCCTCATAGGCGCGGTAAATTTCGCTGAACCGATTTTGGTGAATGTCTAACTCAGTTTCGGGATTATCTGACACAATGTAAGTTTTGTGCATTAGGAAACTTTTAGTTTTCTCTAAGTTAGTTAACGATTTACCACGATCATTAGTTGTCTCGAAGATGAGAGTCGCCTCGGCCTTATCCTCAACTGAATAAGTTAGAACCTTCATGCTCTCAATTGTGTCTATGAACTCCTTGATCTTATCTGAACTTGCTTCTAGCGATTGACTAAGAAAATCCTTTGCTTTGAGTAATCGCCTTTGGGATGGGGTATGCACCTGACTATCATCAGGTCGGTTATCCTGCAAGATGTAAGATGTGAAGAAATCATTATCGGTCTCTAAGACGTGGAGTTTGTACCTATTGTAAATCTGGATGTAGGTATCCTTTAGCATTGTAACATCGTTACCTGCTTTTTTCCATTCTGCCAAAAGCAGCTTCATAAAGATAATGAGTGTTGTAATCCGTTGTTGACCATCAACGATGTCAATCATTTCAAACCCTTCATGCCGTTGTTGTTCCTGAAACAGAATTGTACCGAAGAAGTAACTTCGATCAGGTTTCTGATTTTCTATATCCTCAACGAAATCTTTGAGTTGTTTTTTTTCCCAAGCGTAAGCACGTTGATACTTTGGGATATTAAAAATTTTCCTCCCGTCAAACAACTCGCTAATTCTTTTTTGCCCATTTTCCAATTGTTACCTCCTTGTCCCTTTATTTGAGTTATCTACGACAGCCTGCATCTTTTCCAATCCAATCCGTGCGACTTCCGCAGGATCTTGCTCCCAGTAGCTTGGATTGAACAATTCTAATGAGATGACACCTGCGTATCCCGCTTCTTTCAGAATAGATATCATCTCTCCGAGGTCAAGGATGCCATCGCCGGGGTAGACTCTATCCGCATCCGATTGCGCTTCACGGGCAGGTTGTGCAGGGGCGTCATTGAAATGGAAGACAGCGATTTTGTTGCCGGGGATGCCTCGCATATCGTCTATTTCGCCACCACCGCGATAGATATGGAACGGATCAAGAACAATCGTACTATCCGGGTGATCTGCCACTTCCATGACTTCCCACGCATGCTTGACTTGATTGACACCATCGACGAAGCCGAGGAATTCCATAGCAGGTTTGATGCCGAATTCACGTCCGAGTTCGAGCAGTTCGCGATAATTCTCGCCACCTAATTGGAGGTCTGCCACTTCACGCGGTGGACTTGAGATGATGTAGGTTGAACCGACGGCAGCGGCTTGCGCCATACGCCGTTTTGCCTCGTCAATTGCTTCCTGATGTTCCTCACCGGTCGTATCGAGCCAGCCGTGCAAGGCGATAACGGTAGGCACCGAAAGCCCATAGTCATCAAGTGCTTTTTTGACATCAGTGAGCGAACCGCCTTGCTCCTCGTAAGCAGTTAAATCGTCATTCCATAGTTCAATCGCTGAATAGCCGGTTTCGGCGGCGATCCGAATCTTATCCATTAATCCGGCGGGACGGATTGTGCTTGTATTTAAGCCTAACTGAAATTGTGTCATTCTATTTTCCCTTGGACGGGCAATAATGCACGTCGCATGAATCAACACGGAATGCGCGTGTGGCATTCCGTGGGGCTTTACGCCGCAAAATTGCCCTACTACGAACTGGGTTTATTCATCAAGTTGCTAATGAAGCGGACATCTATACGCGCAAGGTCAATGACGGTTTCCACAGGCTCTCCGCTGTATTCGCTGTGAAAACTCACGGGACCTGAAAAGCCGATTGTTTGTAACGTATTCACTGCCGTTTCCCAGTCGACGAAGCCTTTTCCCATTCGGACGACTCTGCCGCCGCGTGTACCGGGTGAACGCGCAAGATCCTTGAAGGCGATAACTGCGAGATGCGATTTGACGATATCGAGTGCCATGTCAATCGGTTCCCCGACGATAGAGAGATGTCCGGTATCGGAAAAAACGCCGACGTGCTGCGCGTCGAAACCTTTTACGAGGTTCATCACCGCACACGAATTCAGTCCCATGGAGGTCCCGGAATGGTTATGGATGCAGGTCCGAGGTCCGTATTGCGCAGAGAGTTTCGCAAACCCGTCCAATTGCTTACGGATAGAATCGACCTGTGCCCAGTAGCCGCCATCCTCTGCGTGCCAGTGCCAGTATCCTAATTTGATATTTTCGATGCCTGCTTCACCGGCAGCGGCGTAGACACGGCGCGTCTCTTCCTGCCCCGGATCAAGAAAATCACCCGGTGTTGTGACAAGTGGAATAGACAAGCCAGCAGCAGCGAACTGCTTTGCGGCGGCAGGTAACGCCTCCGTGGCGTTTTCTGGGTTTACTGGGTAACCGGGACGAACACATAGATCGGCACCGCTGACGCCGACTGATTGCAACGCGGTGATAATATCTGGAATTTCTAAGCCTTCCAGATGTTTCGTGAACATGATAAACTTCATATTTTTCCCATCAGATTATGGCACGTCGGAGCGTGCCTATTACTTTACCAATCGACGACGGAACCGTCGTCGGGATGGTACGTCACCGGATTCTCCCAATCGTGGTCAATTTTATCTTCGAGCGCATCTTCGTCGAGTTCGATGCCGAGCCCGGGACCGGTGGGGAGTTCAACGAATCCATCTTTGAAGACGAAGGGGTTCTTGAGATAGCCTTCACCGAGTGTCGTATGCTCCTGCATCAGAAAGTTCGGGATGGAGGCGTCCAACTGAATACACGCCGCTAAAGAGATGGGACCGAGAGGATTATGCGGAGCGATACCCCCGTAGTAGGCTTCTGCCATACCAGCAATGATGCGGACCTCGTTGATACCTCCGGCATGACAGAGGTCGGGTTGGAGAATAGATGCTGCCTGTTTCTCTAAGATTTCACGGAAACCCCACTTCGTGAAGACTCGTTCGCCAGTCGCAATCGGAATGTGGGTACTCCGTGCTATTTCGGCAAGGGTGTCCACATTTTGGCATTGAATTGGCTCTTCGATGAACATCGGTTGGTAGGGTTCTAACGCTTTAATCAGAACTTTTGCGGTTTGCGGACTGACTGCACCGTGAAAGTCAATCGCGAGGTCAACTTCTGTGCCTGCGGCTTCGCGTAATGCTGCGAAGTGATCCACGGCTCTGTCGATAAAAGCTTTGTTTTCGATAATGCGTGCGGGTCTGCCACCTGCAGGACCCGTTTTGAAAGCGGTGAACCCTTTGTCAATCCACTCTTTAATCCCATCTGGGTCGCCACCACCTTTATAGAGCCTGATGCGGTCGCGCGTCGGTCCACCGAAAAGTTGATAGACCGGGACACCGAGAGACTTCCCCGCGATATCCCAGAGGGCTTGCTCTACGCCGCTTAATGCGCTTGTGAGGATAGGACCGCCGCGGTAGAAGGCATGGCGATACATCGCTTGCCAATGGTGAACAACACGTCTCGGATCTTGACCGATGAGATATGGGGCAAGTTCGTCGACGGCTTGCGCACACGTTTTCGCACGTCCTTCCAGAATAGGCTCGCCGAGTCCGACTAAACCCTCATCCGTGTGGATTTTAAGAAAGAGCCAGCGCGGTTGCACCAGAAAAGTTTCCAATTTTGTTATCTTCATGTTTGAATTGTTCCTTGCGGTTCGGTCAGGGGCGTTAGGACTTTATGCTGCCTTCCCGTAGACCTGGGGAAACGCCCAAGCAAAAACCCCTCCGCTACGCTTATGGGCTACGCGCTTAGGTCTAACAAAAACCTCTTTACCGACTGCTGATTGCTGATTGCCAATCCTTTCCTTGCGGTTAAATGACGCGGGTTTGGACGTTAGCGTTCCTTTCTCGAATCTGAAGAAAGGGAAATTTGAGGAAATTGGGGAAACGCCCTATCAAAAACCCCTATCAAAAACCCCCAGCAAAAACCTCTCCATTTCATTACAAGCTACGGTTTTCTATTTTACGAACACCTTGAAAGTTAATAGGTACTTGCAAGCAACAATTCCACACTTGAAACGGAGTGCTATGTGGATTTTGATGTTACCTTATCATTTTCTGTGAATTTTGTCAACAATTGCAAAATAGGCACAGGGCTATTTATGGTAGATTTTAGAATTAATTAGACACTACAGAAAGCAGCCAACTTTCAGAGTATTCAGAGTAAAATCTGAAAAATGATGCGTTTCAAAAAAGTTGTAAACCTACACGGGGACTGGGTTTTGAACGATTTTGATAGGAACCTCTGAAAGACTTACTCTGAAAATTTTAGAATGAACGGCGGGGTTGAGGTTATCCTATTTGAATCAGGATAGACAGGATTATTTGTATGGGATTTTGTTAGGGTGCGCACGTTAGAAATACTTTAGTTTTCATGGAGGCTTCACGGAAGTTTGTATCGTCGTAAGTGAGCCGTGGATCCCCAAGATGCAATATATCATCTCTTCGTAAAAAACGAATGTGAAATTATGTTTAACTTATAGTATCGCTATTTTTCTTCTTTGCAGAATTATGCACCAATTTTACACCTAATAAACGTCATTATAGGACAATGGAAGGTAATTACAGGAATTGAGTCGTAAACTAATATCTTAAGTTTATCGTTTAAAATTATATTAGGCACTCCACCTAAGTATCCACAAGATTGACACATGCCCTCAGACGTGTTATTATTTTTTCAGTACCTTGGTTCCGTGTGTTCCCTACACAATAACCTTCTTGAGCAAAACCCTTGAAATTCAAAAAAGGAGACTTGCACAATGAACCGTTCCTATGTCCTTTCCCTAACTGCCAGTATCGCGCTTTTGTTTTCGATGTCTTTTGAGAGTTTCGCGACAACATTTTCTGGGCGGGTTGTTGATGAGGCAGGGAAGCCCGTTTCTGGCGTTGAGTTGGCTTTGCCTGGATTCAGAGTGACCACACCTCAGGACCAAGATGAGCCTGTGTTTCTTCCTTCTCAGCAAACTGAAACGAATTATGTTGGTGAGTTCATGATTGGTGAGATTACTTCGCCTTCGATTCAATTAGTGTTACTTCCATTTCGCGCTGCGGCGTATGAAATTCGCGCTGCCAAAATTGAGGGTATATCTTTCTATATCGATGAAAATCGGGGTCGTTATGGGGGGCTCACGTTTGCTATTACACCGGGAGCGGATGTCAAAGATGTGGAGATAATTGTTCGTCCGAGAATGCGGATTCGTGGACGGGTTCTTTCCGCAGACGGTACTCCCCTTCGCAATGAACGAGTTGGCGTTAGGATAGAGCGGCGCAGGATAGAAGGTAGAGGTGGAGGCGGTGGTGGGGGCACGAGAGACCTTGATACCGATGGTTATTTTGTGGAGTACGTGGAAAGACCTGCCTATTATACCGTCTCAGTAGAATATCAGGGACAGTCCGCAACTTCCGAGGAAATATTGCTTGAAGACGGAGAACGTCATGATGAACTCGTCTTAACGCTTGACGATAAGCCGCCTCTGAAGCCCGACCGAGCGGTCGCTCGCGTCCCCGACAGAGAACGCTTTGAAGCGGCGTGGAACCGCGATCGTCAAGGTATGTGGGCAGTCAATCCTGAAAACCGACATGCCTACAAAAGAATGTATTGCGAAAGCCGTGAGGAGGCGCACACCCGCGCTGTTGAACAAGGGGCGCATCTCGTTACTATCAACGATGCGGCAGAACAGGAATGGCTCCTTGAAGCCTTTGGACGAGAAAACTATTGGATTGGGCTGACCGACGCTTCAAAAGCGGAGAACCCACACTGGGATAACGGCGAACCTGTTACGTATACCAATTGGAGTTCACCAGAGAAGACTGCTGGCGATGAAGAAGCTGGTCAAGACGGCGAGGCAAAACAGAATTACACGGTTCTCATCGGGTTGACAGGGAAATGGCAAGAAACGCGTCAAGGCAACCCTCTCGCACGTCTCACTGAACGAGCGATTCTGGAAAAAGAGCGTTTCACTGTTGGAGCACCTGAGTTAGACGATGATATTGAGAAGCGTTAAAGCACGTCAAGACGCGAGGAGGTATTGACATGAACCGGACATATACTATCCCAAAGTTAGTGTCGCTTGCATTAATACTTTTGTTTGTTGTGATAGGCGTTGAAGCAACTGCTGAGGATCTTGGTGGACTTTCTGGGAAAGTCGTCGATTTAGACGGAAACACCGTTGCTGGCTTCACATTTGCCATTCGACCTGTACAACTACACGACGGCTTTCTGGAACCTGATCGAGGGAACCCAGCCGATTTACCCAAGGGAGAAACGGATTCGGCGGGAGCTTTCACTATCAGTGATATCCAGCCCGGGTTTGTTCAATTAATCGCAATTCCAACTCCCTTGCTGGATGCGTTTGAAATGTTTGACCCAGAGAAGTTTCCGCCAGAGGGGGAAATTCCGCCAGAATTGATGAGCCGTGGCGGACTTCATCCAGATAAGAAGATTTTCTCTATTCAAGTCGGAACCGTCACCTTCTTCAATATCGGAGATCACCACTTTTCTGAAGGACTCACCTTTGCACTCGAACCCGGTGTGATTATTGAAGATGTCAAAGTTACCGTTAAATCGCGACTTCGGATTCGTGGACGCGTTGTTTATGCCGATGGCACCGCTCTCACAAATGCCGAGGCAGATCTCACGATGGAACAAAGCCATGAGTTCCGTCCGAATCACGGGGGCAGCGATAGTACCAACTTTTTTACGGATGCCGGCGGTTACTTTACGGAATATGTGGAGGAACCCGGGTTCTATACCCTATCTGTAGAATATAACGACCTTTCTGCAGGCGCGGGTCCCTTTCTACTCAAGGAGGGCGTGCAGCCTGAGGAGATTGTCTTAACGCTCGAAGGTAAACCGGAGCCCGTTGAACCACCCGCTGACGATATTCCGGCTCCCGGTAACATTAAATTCCGCCAGCCACCCACACCGCCGCCAGCAAAAAGTGTGTGGATCATTAATCCGACGAATGGACACGCCTACAAAAAGATTCTTTGTGAAGGCTGGCAGGATGCCCAACGTAAGGCTGTTGCGGAAGGCGCGCATCTCGTCTCTATCAATGACGAAGCTGAACAGCATTGGCTTGAGGTAATTTTTACGCACAAACCCTTTTGGATTGGACTCACCGATGTGGAAGAAGAGGGGGAATGGCAGTGGGATAGCGGTGAACCCGTCACCTACACCAACTGGACAACCCAGCCAATCTTCCGTGATAGACTTCCAGACACTGAAAAGGACTATGTCGTGGTTACTTTTAGACAAGGCGGGTGGCAATCCGCGGGTCCTGAAAGTCCGCTCTGGCGCATGGCACGATGGGCAGTCATCGAAAAAGACGGCTTGGTTTCTACGATAGGTGAATAGGTCGTCTTTATATGTTTTGCTTGTTTTGCTGTTGAAGATGGAAATTCCGAATTGGAAGCGTCCATAGCAAAGTCAAACCACAGGAGGTAAGGGCGATGGCACATTTGTGTTTCAGAAGGAGAGTCTTTACAGTTTTCATTGGGATTGTAGCACTTTTGCTCGTGGGTGTGTGGGAGAGCGACGCGCAGAAGGGGGCATTAACCACTTTCACCGGTCGCGTTGTTGATGGAGCCGGGCATCCGATTGCTGGACTTACGGTGGTCCTCGTTCCCGTTGCGGACGGACATGGGGCGTGGTTTCCGATTGAAGTAAACGAACGTGAGTGGCCTGATGATCCGATGGCGTTTCAAGCGGAAACCGATGCAGAGGGGCGTTTCGCCATTACCGATGCCATTGTCGGTCCCGTGTTGTTAGGATTGTTTCCGTATCATAAGCCAGAGGCACATATCTTAAAGGTCCAAATCGGCGATATATTTCTCTATGCACCTGAAGAATCGTGGGGACGTGGCATTGTATTTTCTGCGGAGCCGGGTGAACGCATTGAGGACGTTGAGGTCACGGTGCAGCGTTTTCTACAATTCCGAGGGAAAGTTCTGAAGATGGACGGAAGTCCGCTCGTCAATGCACAACGTGTCAAGTTCAGAGTAAGGCAACTCAGTTTAGATGGAGAATACAATGGTAGGACGTCATGGACCACAGAAACGAATGCCGAGGGGAACTTCGTACAGTACATTCCCCCTTATGTAGATGGGCCTATGTTTTACTTCATGTCTGTTACATGTCGGGACGGAAGCGCACAATTGGATCCGATTGTGGTTAGACCCTCAGATTTAATGCACGAGGCGATCTTCACCTTCGAGACCCCGCTAATTCCTGATGTGCCCGGGAACGCTGTCCCTCGTTTCCGTTTCCATGGTGGGCTTGACGCGACAGGTGTATGGATTGTCAATCCCGAAAATGGGCACGCCTATAAAAAGGTCCGTTTTAGCGGCGTGGAAGATGCTATCGCACAAGCAGCTAAAGAAGATGCTTATCTCGTCGCTATTAACGATGCGGCGGAACAGCACTGGTTGGAGCGAGCCCTTTCGCCGATGCGAACCTTGATTGGACTCAGCGATATTGAGGAAGAGGGACAATGGCAGTGGCACAGTGGGGAACCTCTCACATATACCAATTGGGCACAGTATGAACCGCAGGATACTGATAATGGAGATGAAGATTACGTCATTATGATGGGTGATAAATGGATAGACATGGGTCCTGGAGACATCCGATGGCGTTTTGTTCAGACAGTGCTTTTTGAAAAGGAAAAACCTCCTGTGAGGAAGTGAGAATTGTGCGTTCACAACGGATGTTTTGTGGAGAGAAAACTATGAAATACACAAATTCCAAAAGAAAAATTCTGATCTGCCGAATGATGGTGGCTACGTTTCTCATCAGTTTTGTTGCGGTGGGTGTTGCTCAGGAAGATACGGGGACTGTTACCGGGCGCGTTGTTGATCCGGATGGGAAGCCGGTTGCCGAGTTGCCGATATTTATTGCACCTCTTGATGATGATGGCGATGGATATATGTCGCCAGTATTTTTGCCTAATGAGCACGCGCAGTTGCGCCGGGCACACACGGATTTAGAAGGGCGGTTTTCCATAACGGATGTCCCCTCGGGGCCAGTACACATCGGTGCCCTTCCTTACGATATAGATACACGCCTGCCCAAGGACTTTGAAGAGATTGTAGAGGTATTCACGTCCAGAGATTGGACGGAACTTACGCAAGACGATGTAGATGCGTTCGTTTCCAGTAACTTCGGTATGGATCCAGAGGACTTTGAACCGGATGTTGAAGTCTTGTCCCTCCGTATCCAAGGGTTTACTTTATACCCGCGCAACGATTATGATGAAATCGCTTTTGGTCTCAAACCGGGCACGCATCTTAAGGACGTGGAAGTCACCGTGCAACCACGGATGCGAGTTCGCGGACGTGTCCTTTTCAAGGACGGAACCCCACTTGCCAATACACGCACCCGCCTCTACACTAATACTGGTTCTAGCAGCGGCGGCGAGGACGTGTGGGTAGACCCTGACGGATACTTCATCCTCTATATAGATGAAAAAAATGACGCTGCATTCTACACAATTTCCGCGGAATACCAAAATCTTTCTGTGGAGGCTGAGCCGATTCGCCTCGACCCCGGGGACCGATTCGACGGACTGACGTTGACGTTTGACAGTGAACCGATTCCCGCCAAACGATCCCCTCAAAAAACTGAAACTGACGAGCCTGCACCCTCTCCTCCCGCATCAGAATCACCGTCGAGACCAACGTCTAATGATGTATGGGTCGTCAATCCCGAAAATGGGCACCGCTATAAACGGGTTCACTGTGAGACTCGCGACGATGCCATTGCCCAAGCCACCGAGGAGAAAGCACATCTTGTCGTGATTAATAACGCGGAGGAGCAGGCGTGGTTAGAGGCAGTTTTCGGTCATAAATTCTATTGGATAGGGCTCAAGCGTGTCCCCACGACAGGTGCCCTTTCTAAACGGACAAAAGAATGGTGGCAATGGGATAACGGCGACCCTATCACCTATGCAAACTGGTTACCCAACGATTTCTTTTCTGAGTCCTTGGATGCCAGCGACAGAGACTATGTAGTTATGACTCTCACTAATGGGAAATGGTATGCGGTGAGTCCTAATAGTGTTATCTGGCGTATGACGAAAATGGCAATCCTTGAAAAACCGGATAAGCTTGATGGGCAATAATATTTGTCAGTCTGTGATTTATCTCCAGCAAAATTATGCACCAGTTTTACACCTAAGAAGCGTCACTATAGAGCAATCGGAGGTGATGCATGAAAAATATCGATGTTGAGCTCATTCACCGTGTTCTTGATGGCGACGATACTGCCTTCACTGAGCTTGTGAAAAAATACCAAAAACCGGTTCACGCGCTGGTGTGGCGTAAGATTGGGGATTTCCACATCGCCGAGGAAATTACGCAGGATACATTCTTAAAAGCATATCGGGGACTGGCAACGCTGAAGAAACCACAGAGTTTTGCGAGTTGGCTTTATGTGATTGCTGCGAACCACTGCAGTACATGGCTGCGTAAAAAACGTTTGCAGATGCAGTCGCTTGAGGAAACGAGTCGTGCTCGGTTAGAAAAGGCGACATATTCCGGATATGTCATTGCAGAAAATGAGCGGACAGCGGTGGAAGCACAACGCGAAGTCGTGAAGAAGTTGCTTTCAAAACTCCAAGAAAGTGAACGCACGGTGATCACACTGCACTACTTCGGTGAAATGTCCAGTGCAGAGATCGGCACGTTTTTAGGGGTGTCAGCAAATACTGTTAGGAGTCGTCTCCGCCGGGCGCAGCAGCGTTTAAGGAAGGAAGAACCGATGATTCGAGAGGCTTTGAACAATTTTCAAATCGCGCCGCACCTCACTGGAAATATTATGCGTGAAATTGCGCGTATGAAACCCGCTGTGCCTGCTGGCGGTAAACCGATAGTGCCGTGGGCAATTACGATTTCTACAATGGCAGTGGTGCTTTTGATGTTGGGTGTTGGAAGCCAGCAATACTTATCACGTTTTCAGAAACCGTATAGTTTCGATGCCAGGTCAGAGATGACAGTTGAACTCATTGAAGCCCCTATTGTGCTGAATCTTGAGTCCGAACCGGATATTCGGAATCAATTTGGCAACGAAGATGCAATCGGTAGAGACGATGGGACGCATCGGAACCCGGATGCAACACTATTCTCCTCCGCCTCCGGTCACATCCTTGATGAAGCCGGGAAACCGGTTTCTGGGATCAAGATAGCCGTTACACCTATGATAGATGGCAATGGGGCTTGGTTTCCAATTCGTGGGCACGAAGGTGCTCTCGAAAATGCGGCGGCACTCCACGTGGAGAGTGATGCAGAAGGACGTTTTACGATCACCGAGTCTATCTCCGGTCCCGTACTGTTGTCGCTTTTTCCACTCCGTGACTCGTCAGTCCGAATGTTAAGGGTTCAAATCGGTGAATTGTTGTTCTATGCAAGCGGAATGATGGATCGTGGAATTGTCTTTACTCCAACCCCGGGTGAGTCCATTGAGAATATTGAAGTTACGGTGCAAGGTCCGCACATCCGAGCGAAAGTGCAACGCATGGATGGGAGACCGATCACCAATGCGAGAATCAGACGCCGTTTACGAAGGGTGAGTCTGCAGGGTAATTCTTCTGGGTCTGGAAGTGAACATACAGACGCTGAAGGGTACTTCACGCACTATGTCGATAGGGAGCTAAAAGAACCAATCTTTTACATGTTTTCGGTGACATATCAGGGACAGACTGTGGACGCAGACCCGATTTTACTTAAACCTGGTGATCCGACACACAACATTGTTTTCACTTTTGCCGGTTTGCCGGAAGAACCGTTGCAGGCGCGGCGTAGAAATTTCGCGAGCGCGTCCGCCTCAACAAATTCTATCGCACAGAATATATGGGTGATACAACCGGACTTTTCTCGGCAAACTGAGGGACACGCTTATAAGAAGATTAAGTGTGAAAATTGGGAAGCCGCGCGAACCCAAGCCGCCGCGGAGGGGGCATATCTCGTTGCAATTAACGATGCAGCCGAACAGAAATGGTTGCAGACTGTCTTTGGGAATCAACCGAGTTGGATTGGACTGAATGATACTGTGCAAGAGGGAGAATGGCGGTGGGACAACGGCGAACCGCTTACCTATACCAACTGGGAATTTCAGGAACCGCATGATGCAAACAATGAAGATGAAGATTGGGTCATCATGGGTCCTTCAGGAAAATGGGAAGACATTAACCCTTCGGACGGTCAATGGCGCTGGATCCAAACGGCAATTATTGAGAAAAAAGTGTCCCCTATGAAGAAATAAGTCTTGTGTTTCACCGGAAGGAGAAAAATTGTGAAACGTTCAGAAACCCGCAACAAGATTTTGGCATTCCTGATGGTAGTTGGTTCGCTTTTCATCGAATCCGCTTCGCATAGCATTGCTGACGAGGAAACCGGAACCTTCTCCGGACGCGTTGTGGATGTAGAAGGAAATCCTGTTCCGAAATTGCCGGTTATGATTGGACCTGCTATGGCTATAGGAACGAGGATTCGATCCGCCTTTTTTTCAATGCAATATCCTATTGTGCGACGCACACTTACAGATACGGATGGACGGTTTTCCATTACGGGTATTGCTCCGGGATTGTCCTACTTCGGGGCACTCCCTTACGATATAGATGCACGCCTGCCAGACGACTTTACGGCGAAGATTACAAAGGCTATGGAAGAGGAAGATATAGTTACCCTCCACGCGAGCGGAATTATGGAGATGCAGGATGATTTTGAGCCCGATGTTGAGGTTTTATCTCTCCGTATCCGAGGGATAACCTTCTATTCACGTACCGACCATGAACAAATTGGGTTTAGCGTCAGGTCCGGAACGCATATTGAGAACGTAGAAGTCACAGTGCAACCTCGGATGCGGATTCGAGGACGCATCGTTTTCAAAGATGGGACACCCCTTGCAAGCGCACGGGTCCACCTCCGCTTCCGTTCTCGGACTGTCGATGGGGCACGTAGCGGAGCGTCGGGGGGGAGACCGCAAACGGATGCTGCGGGGTATTTCGTCCATTATCTCGATGAGAAAGATGATGCTGCGTTCTACACGTTTTCGGTGGAATACCAAGGTATTTCCGCAGAGGCTGGTCCCATTCGCATTGATCCAGGGGAACGTCTTGACGGATTGACCTTGACGTTTGATAGTGAGCCAGTGTCCCCACGACCATCGCCTCATGAGATAGCATTTGATCCCTCTACGACACCTCCACCGAAAAGACCGTCTATACCGTCATCTGAGGAGGTCTGGATAGTCAATCCCGCGAATTTGCATGCCTACAAACGGATTTATTGTGAAACTCGCGACCATGCAGTCGAACAAGCGAAGGCAGAAAACGCGCATCTTGTCACTATTAACGATGCAGCAGAGCAAACATGGTTAGCGGGGGTTTTTGGGCATAAGCTCTATTGGATCGGACTCAGCCGCGTCCCACCGTCAGGCACAACTTCTAACGGAACACAATGGCGATGGGAGAGTGGTGAACCTATCACTTACGCCAACTGGTTACCCGATTATATCTTTGCTGAATCCTTGGATGTTAACGGGAGGATCTATTCTGTTATGACGTTCACCGATGGACAATGGTATGCCGTTGGTCCTGACAGTCTCCTCTGGCGTATGACGGAGATGGCGATCCTCGAAAAAGCAGATGTATTTGATAACTCTCCTGCCCAGGTGAAATGATCGTTTGGCATCTACGGCCGTTCAATTACTCTTGTGCAATTTTTCCAATTAATTTGCCAATCCTCACCACAAAGTCTATGATGCGTTAATGTTAGGCATATATCTTTCAATTTAATGCACTAACTTGGGCAGGATGTGTAGAACGTTCTGCTCGCAGAAAAAGGAGATGGCTTATGGAGTGCCAAAACCTTTTGTATGGAATTGTGGTAATTCCCCTCCTGATTTGCACCCTACTGGCTTGTGGTGAAACTGAAGATGCCTCCTCTGTCGCGTTATCCGAAACCGTGATAGAAAGAGACACGACGAGTTTTTCAGGGCGTGTTGTTGATGAAGGTGGGATGCGGATTCGCGCGAAAATCGTTTTTGCAGACGGCACCCCCTTAGCAAACAAAACGGTTGACATCAACATAAGAGCACAAGATTTACATGGAAATAATGCTGGGGGTGTCCAAGGGACGGTGCAGACCGATGCTCAAGGATACTTTGTGGAGTATGTAGATAGGAACAGGGCAACCAGCTACAGAGTGTCAGTTGAATATAATGGGCTTTGTGCAACGTCGGAGATATTTGTACTCAAAGTCGGGGAACGCCGCGAAGATCTGATTTTAGAGTTACCAGGTCCGCCTCGATGAGGTGGTCAGAACAGGAAAACGTGTAAATTGCGTGTGGGTGCCTTACGAGAGCAAGTTTCCGCAATACGCACAAGCCTGCAGTTTGACATCACCCTTAAACGTTTCACGTTCAGAAGTTAGGTAGGTCTCGTAATTAGTGACGCAGTTTGTGTTTTCACACGTCCGTGTAGAAACGGCAATGTCTCGCTCTGGGGGCTGTGTCAAAATGAGTTGTTCGAGTCCAACAAGGCTCGCGATCAGTGCCATCCGAACGGGTACTGCGTTCGCGGATTGCTCGAAATAGGCAGCGCGGGGATCGTCATCTAATTCATAGGCGAGTTCATTGACACGCGGGAGTGGGTGCATAATCATCGCGTCAGGTTTGGCATGCTTCATGACTGTTGCATTCAACAGATAACTCCCGCGGACGGCAGCTGCGTCCATATTTGGCGGAAGCCGTTCCTCTTGAAGTCGGTTGACGTAAATGACATCCAATCTGTCAATTACTTCTGTAATACTTTCTACCTCAAGGGGTATCTGGCCATGGCACTGTTCGAGTTGTGCGAGCACCCAAGGTGGCATTTGTAGCGGTTTCGGCGCGATGTGAATCAGGTTTCCACCAAATCGCGCAACTGCAAGAGCAAAGGAATGTGCCGCCCGTCCGAACTGAAGATCGCCACAGATGCCCACAGTTAACCCTTCTATCTTGGATTTTCGCTGTATAATCGTATAAAGGTCTGCAAGTGCCTGTGTCGGATGCGTGTGGCTTCCATCGCCGCCGTTGATAACTGGGATATGTGCGTGCTGTGCAATGACGCGCGCCGCACCTGCCCAGTTGTGCCGCACGACGATGAGATCGGCGTAGTTCGTCACCATCCGTGCGGTATCGGCGAGGGTTTCCCCTTTAGTGACAGAGGTTGCTTGTGGATCGGCGAAGCCGAGTGTGCCACCGTTAAGCCGTTCCATCGCACTTTCAAACGAAAGTCGTGTCCGCGTGCTCGGTTCATAAAAGAGGGTTGCCAGCAATTTACTGCGACAGATCCCTGCCCATGTTTCCAAGTGCGACTGCATGCCTGCTGCGAGTCGAAAGATTTGTTCAATCTCAAAATTCGACAAATCGTCGAGTGTTACCAGATGCCTCATTTTCCTTTTTTTAATTTTCCTTGCGGTTCGGTCAGGCGGGTTTGGCATTTGACGTGCCTATTCGTATATCTGAAGAAACACCCAAGCAAAAAACCCTTCCATTTCATTACGTAAACGCCCAAACAAAAACCCTCGGACGCTTCTCTTATCCTATAAATCCTAAGTTTAGACAATTATTCACGAATCGACTTGCAAACTACCAACTAATTCCTTAATTGACGCCATATCTGCATTTTTGAGGTAGGCGTGAAGACCTTTCACGACCTCCATCGATGCCTGTGGATTGATGAAGTTTGCTGTTCCGACTGCTACAGCCGCCGCACCAGCGATAAAGAATTCCACAGCGTCTGTTGCAGTCATGATGCCTCCCATCCCGACGATCGGGATTGAGACGTTTTTGTAGACCTCCCAAACCAATCTTAATGCTACCGGCTTTATCGCGGGACCTGAGAGTCCGCCTGTCACGTTTGCAAGTTCCGGTCGCCGTGTTTCTGCATCAATTGCCATACCGAGGAGTGTGTTGATAGCAGAAAGCGCGTTTGCACCGGCATCTTCAACAGCGCGAGCAATCACTGTAATATCTGTAACGTTTGGGGAGAGTTTGACCAGTATGGGTAGGTCGGTTTTCGCCCGAACCTCTTTGACGAGTTGGTGTGCTAATGTCGCATCAACACCGAAACTCATACCACCGCAGTCTAAGTTCGGACAGGAGATATTGAGTTCTATACCAGCAATACCATCTGCAGTGTTCAGTTTCTCTGTTACGATTAGGTATTCTTCGACTGTTTTGCCGCAGACGTTGACAATCACCGGGACATCAAAATCACGCAGATAGGGTAGTTTCTCCGAAATGAAGCCGTCTACGCCGACATTTTGGAGTCCGATCGCATTCAACATACCGGATGGGGTTTCCATGATGCGTTGCATCGGATTGCCGGGCCACGGCACGCTCGTAACGCCTTTAACGACCACCGCACCGAGTCGGTTCAAATCCACAAAATTGACGTATTCACTGCCGTAGCCGAAGGTGCCAGATGCCGTCATGACGGGGTTCCGCATCTGGATTCCGCCGATATTCACACTGAGTGATAAATCTGTTATATCCATTCTCTTTTAACGTAAGGGGTTTCCATCTTTGTAGCATAACCTGTTAGGGTGTGCATCCGTGTGGCGCAAACGACTTGTAGGGGCGATGTCACCTCGCCCGGATACCTTGAATTACACTATAAAAACCATCAAACCTCGTGAATAAGATCATCGACAAAATTCAGCCGATCTGTTTCAATCATAGCTTCCCAATCCAACCCACGATCTGCACACAACTTCCGAAGTTGTTCCTCAGCAGAGCCCATAAGTGCGTCTTGTTTAGGATCTGATTGCACGACATCAGCAGCCCCGACTTTCCGCTTTCCTTCCGGTGTTAGTTCCTGATCAGCCCTTAAGTTAGTGAGCACATTCATTGCCCTTTTCTCCTTTGTGATCGACAAGATATTACATCAGTTTATTCGTCTCCATCATCTACGAAACTTGCCACATTAAGAGCGGTATCAACAATTGCTGAAATAGCGTATGCTGTGTCACTCACACCTTGTGCAATGGAGACAAACTCTTTTAGTCTGTCTTCTCCAATATTATCAATTGTCTTTAATTGATAACAATAATGGGTGTCTCTACAGACTTCATGTGCGATAGGGTTCAGTCTGCAGAAATTCTTATTGTCCAAATATACACAATTTTTACATCTGAATTCTGTACTATATTGTATGCTATTTCTGAATTCACTTATCTTTACTTCTTTTTTAGCAATAGTTTTTTCACGCTTTTTTGCTTCGACAATTTCTTTAACGTCTTTTTCGTCTGGAAGATTTTGGCATATTTCAGTCCAATAATCTATAGCAATTTTTTCATAAGACCTTCGCACTTTTTTATGATCGTCCGGGAATTTTTCTTTAATTAAGTCAGATATAAACACATGGTGTTTGATTTTAACCTTGTTGCCCGTTAGTTCATAGTTAGTAATTGCTTCATCAATTAACAACTCTATATTACTTTTTATCTCAGGAGTAATATTATTATTGTTCATCAGGGTCTCCTTCTTCGATGTTTTAAAATTAACTCATCAGCTTAATAGATATAACGCAAGTTGCCACTTGTAGCATAATCTGTTAGATTGTGCATCCTCGAACGCAGACTAACAGTCTACGCTACAAAATGTCTCCGAAGAATCAAACTATTTTAATGAAAATGGACTACAAGAACCCTAAAATCTTGTAGGTAGCAACTTGGGTTAGATATAGTGTACCTCAAAGAGTGAAAAATGTCAAAAAATAAAAGGAAAACGACCTGTCTGATACACAGGTCGTTTTTGATTATACCGAATGCACACCCTAACAGAATAGGTTATGCGACAAGATGGAGCATTGCACGCCTTGTGCGGGAAACACTACCAACTCAGATAAACGACACGGAAATCGAAGATAAGTCCCAAGATGCTAATGATAGAGGCAACGATTACGTCTCCAATAACCAACCCAATGAAAAAGGGAATAGAACGTCTATACAACCGAACACCACCCGTTGAAAGCAGAATCCGTTTAATAATCCAGCTGATTAAGAGTGGAAACCACAATCCAGTAAAGGTCCACCAACTTGAGACGACATAACCGACGGGGTGTAGGGGCCACTGAACGAATCGCCATCGTAAGAGCAAAAGGCTGACGGCGAAAGCAAATCCACCGGTAGTATAGAGCATGCCGCTGACGCTCGTTTCCGTGGGATTGTAGAGCCATCCCGCGAGCCTGTTGAAAGCGGCGCGGGCATACCATGAGCGTGCTTGTTCTAAGCCGACTTCGTAGGAGAGGTGTAGATGTCCCCAAGCCGCGGAGAGTGCGCCTACAAAAATCGCTATCGCTAATACCCATAGTAGTTGGGTGGGGTTGAAACGGGTTTGATGTGCGAGTTTCAATCCCTCCAATTGGTGCGGCATCGGATGTGCGCGGTAAGAGAGGTGGTTCAGCCAGAAAAAGAGGGACATCACCGAGAGATTCCGATTCCCGATGCGCCGAGTGCCGAGTGCATCTGTCAAGAGCAGGTCTGGACCGGCGTTGTAAAGGTCGTGTGCCGGTGGTCCCAATTCGGCACGAATGCGGGTGATCGTTATGGACATCGCGAAGTAGAGCGCGAAAAATAGACCCGCAAACCAGAGCGACATCCCTGCCTTGAGACAGAACGCCATAATCAAAATAAATCCGACAACCACCCCGATTCCCGCTGTTCTATAGCGTAACGCTTCACCTTCGTCGTTCGTAGTGACTGGGTTTCCGTGCCCGCACGGACGAGGTAATCTCGTCCCTACGAAAATCGTTTGCAACACAACCTTGACATGGGAGCGTCCCATCCATAATGTCCAGAGGAATAAGGCTATCCATACACCTCGGATTTGCGACATTTCTCTCGGAAATCCGATAGCTCCTCGCCAACCGAACATCTCACCCACGATCCGTTGGAAATGCCAAAACAGATGAAAGAACCAGCAGGAGAACCCTAAATCCAGCGGAATCAGGAAACCTACGCCAATCGCAAACGGGAAGAAACTGATACGGAAACCCGGATTGTTCATCGCGCTCCACGGTTTATCGGGAAGTCGGAATCCGCGATACAACGGAATTGTAGGGAAAACTGGATCGATTTGGTGTAAACTATAGAGAAGGTTCAGGACGGCAGCGATGCATAAGCCGACAACCATCATCCGTTTGTTAAAAAATAAATGAGATGTCGTTCGTAGGGAGCTTCCTATGTTTGAAGCCGCGCGTGTGATTTCATAAGGAAGTTGTGCGATCGGATAGGTGAGTCGTTCATGTTCCTGCCACTGCTTGCGTAAAAGCACGTTGAGACAGAGCATTGTCACCCCAATGACGAGGCAGAAGCCCACCCATATCAGTGTTGGCAGCAGCCATGCCTGTATGTTTGTCTGAAGATAGAATGTGGATTCGCCTTTGTAGAAGCCTTGCAGTACCTCCTGTTTTCCGACGACAAGCCATTCGGGGAGATGTTGATGGAAAAGTTGTGCCCATTCGTTTTCGGTTGTTGCGTACCAAAAACCGTTACCCATCAACGGTACCAAGACTTGTAGCATATCTCGACCTGCGAAAACGGAGGCTTGACACAGCATCGCATAGATGGTTAACAATTCGCTCTGCGTAAACGCCAGTGTGGGACGTAAACGGCGCAGGACCGCGCTGAATCCGATAAGGACAAGCAGCGTAAATAGGACATTAAACAGCAATGCCAAACTCGTAGGTCGGTTGGAATCCCAGATATAACTGAGATTTAGAACCCAGTAGCTATTAAAGGGGATGAGAAGGATACCAATCAGCGTTGCACGTAGCGTAATAGGACTTTTTGAAGGGTGTTTCATGTTTTTAATTTACCTTGCGGTTAGACAAGGTGGATTAGGACTTTGACGTTTTTCCGGGCAGCCGCCCTCCACTACGTTACGGGCTACGTGCTTTGCTGATTTCATATTTTACCTTTCCTTGCGGTTCATATTAGGTGGGTTTTTCGAGTCGAGGTTAAGCCGGATGATGTGTAAATTTAGGAGGGGATGTGCGGATAAAATCTTTAAAAAAGCCGAACAAGTTCCTTAATTAAAATCAATGTGCCCAAAAACCTGCCTGAAACGAAGTGGAAAGCAACCAAGGAGCCGTTAAATTAAAAGATGATAGTAGTATTTGCGCTTGTTGTTATAGTTATGATATGTGGTGGTATGTTGCTCGCCCGGCTGGCAACGGTTGCCAAATCCAAAAAGTCGTGGATATGGGGATTTTTCATTCTTATCGTGCTCATCTGTGTTCCACTTTTTCTGTTATGTCTCTGTGTGTGGTTTATCTTTTTCGGTGATATATCATCAGGACGTTTTAGTCCATTCGGTTAATACGGATTTCCTAAACCGACGCGCACATCGACCATCAGCGTCCCTATAAATTAGAGATTTCCTCGGGACTTTCTTCAGTAGGTGTTTGTTGGACAGTCGAGGTTTTACCGGAGAGATAGAGAAACCATAAAGTGAGTCCAATTGCAATGAGAATCCACAGGACCCCCCAAATCTCGGTCGCAATGCCTGTCACTTCCGAGAGCATTCGGGCGTCCGAACGGAGATTGGATCTGTCCAAGACATCACTTTTAATGTCGAGAATCGCGTAGAGGCAACTCGTCACACCGATGATACGGAGAATCCAGTCGTTGACTGCCTCTGGAAGATAGAAACCGATGGCGACCAGCACAACGCCAAAGCCGATACCGAACAGATAGGTAAATGTACTCTCGCCGAAGCCAATGGAGATAGCCACCATACCGATGCCGATAAGGATACTAATTGCTTTATCGAAGCGGGTCCTCGCTGCCAAGAGTAGGATAAGTCCACCCCACAGTAGACTGCCAAGATAGCCCGCTGTCAACGTCAAAAACCGCGAGCCGCCTTGCGTCAGCGCGTGCCCTCCCTGCTGCGGGTTAATCTGAATCTCTACAATGCGACCGCCAGTTGCGATTGCCGCAAGTCCGTGGCTCACCTCATGCATAAAGACGACGAATATTCTGAGCGGATACACAAACGGCGTATTCCATAAAAACACAATGCCTATGAAAATCAGGAGCAGCGCAATGTAACGTTTAAAAATTGACAGCATATTTTAATTTTACCTTGCCGTTAAAGGACGGGAAATTGAACTTTGGTGCCCTTTTCACATATCCGTCCTCCATTTCATCACGGACTATCCATCCGACAACATACTCAAAACCTGCCTGTAATGGAGGCAGGGCAGAAACCTTATGGTTAAAAATCCTTTAAATTGCTTGCTTTTTGCGATGATATTTGATACAGTATACCATAGGATACCCAAAATATACAATTCTAAAAGTAAGGTGTGCACTTCCAAAGCGCGCCTATGGAACTAAATGAATACGTTCGGTCACCTTTTTCGGATTACGACTTGGGGCGAATCGCACGGCGGGGCTGTCGGCGTGGTCGTTGATGGTTGTCCACCGCAGATCGCCTTGGATATATCCACAATACAGTTTGAGTTGGATCGGCGGAGACCGGGTCAAAGCCATCTCACGACACCGCGTCAGGAGAGCGATGTCGTTGAAATACTTTCTGGTGTTTTTGAAGGTAAGACGCTCGGAACGCCTATCTCCATGCTGGTGTGGAATAAGGACGCGCGTCCGGCAGCATACGAACATTTGAAAGACCTTTACAGACCTTCACACGCTGATTTTACATATCAAGAGAAGTACGGCATCCGGAATTGGCAGGGTGGGGGTAGAGCGAGTGCACGGGAAACCATTGGACGTGTCGCGGCGGGGGCGATTGCGAAGCAGGTCTTGCGCGAAATGTCTGGAACTGAAACGCTCGCTTATGTCAAACAGATTCATACGCTGGAAGCCGAAGTGGATGCAGACACGGTGACGCTTGAAGATATAGAAGCGAGTCCTGTCCGGTGTCCCGACCCTATTGTTGCTCCGAAAATGGCGGAACGCATTGACCAGGCGCGGCGTGACCTTGACTCTCTCGGTGGTGTCATCGAATCGGTTGCTCGTAATGTCCCTGTAGGTCTGGGCGAACCGGTATTTGACAAGCTCAAGGCGGATTTGGCGAAAGCAATGATGTCTCTCCCCGCAACGATGGGTTTCCAGATCGGTTCCGGCTTTGGGGGTGTGACGATGACTGGATCTGAACATAACGATCCTTTTTATCTCGAAAGGGACGACCAGACAGAGCGCATTCGGACACGTACGAATAATTCCGGCGGCACACAAGGCGGTATTTCAAACGGCGAAAATATTCTGTTCCAAATCGCTTTCAAGCCGACAGCGACAATCGGTAAACCGCAACAGACTGTTGATATGCAGGGGAATGAGGTGACGTTAGAAGCAAGCGGACGACACGATCCCTGTGTTTTAGTGCGCGCCCCTGCTATTGTTGAAGCGATGGCGGCACTTGTCCTCACGGATCATCTACTCCGCCAGCGCGCAAAATTCTGATGCAGGGCCAAACAATCATAACCACACACGATGTCGATGAACTGTTTATTTTTAGGGTGATTCGACTGATCCAGCGGCGCGCCTTTCCGAACCTTCGGAATATTATCGCCAAAACCCACTTAGCCGATATCAGCGAGTTCGTTGAAGAAACGGATCCACTGGTTGTTGTAAGTATCTTGCACACGGTGCCCGCGGTGATATGTTTAGAAAAAAATGGAATAGGACAATGGAAACCACAGAACCGAAGATTAAAGGAATCGCTTCTGACGAAACGTTGGAAACCTGCGCTCGGCAGATAATCGTGAACTACTTTCTTGAGATGATGTCTTTCAAAGAGGGTGCCAAAGAGGGAACTGATATTGAGTTTGTCCACGATATGCGAGTTACCTCGCGTCGCTTACGAGCCGCGATGGACAATTTCGCTGACTGTTTTCCAAATAGGTCTCCGTTCAAGAGACATTACAAAAAGATAAAGGCAATCACCCGAACGATGGGAGCCGTGCGGGATCTGGATGTCCTAATCGTTCGTTTTCGGAATGAATTAACAAGTCTGACTGCCGTGGAGCAAACAGACCTCCGAGGGTTGATCGACTCCCTACAGCGGAAACGGAAGGACGCACGAGAACCGATGTTGGCTCTCTTTGAGGAATTGGAAGAAACCGGTTTTGAGACCGAGTTTTTGGAATTCTTTGTAGGTTTTTAATTTATGGACCTCTGAGCCGCTGTGTCCGTTGTCCTTGCGGATTTCTGGTTAATTGTTATCTGGTTTTTGTAGGACCGAGTGAAGAATCGCGAGTGAAACTCGCTCCTACAAGTTCCTATTGACCAAAGCGCGCAGTTTGTAATGTAATGGAGAGCAGGTATACGGAGAGGAACTTGAAGGCCACCAATCTACCTTACCGAACCGCAAGGTATAATTAAAAAAGGGTTGATGGAAAAGTAGACCAAAGCGCGTAGCTCGTAATGCAATGGAGAGCGGGTATACGGAGAGGGACTTGAAGGTTACCAACGCCCTCACCGAACCGCAAGGTATAATTAAAAAATGGCAAAGGCACATAAGGTTATAGGCGTTGCGCCGCTGCGGAGTTATCAGGAGAATGCCCGTATCATTCTTCCGCAAAGGCTTGAAGAGGTTTACACGTGGGAGCCGTTCATTCGGGATGAGACGAGGCGCGAGGAACTCCACAATATGCGGATTTCCATTAAACGCCTCCGGTATACGATGGAACTTTTTCGCGTGGTTTATGGATTGCCGACTGTTAGAAGCCAGTACGCTGAATTTCTCGCTGTGATTGTTGATTTACAGGAAATACTCGGTGATATTCATGACGCTGATGTCGTTGTGGAGGTTTTAGTTGATTATACATCTCAATCGGGAAACCGCGGAAGAGAGATTGATGTCCGATCGGGTGTTGCTACGCTCATCGCTCGGACGCAGAAAACCCGCAGGGCGGATTATGAAACGTTTTTAGAAAAGTGGGACCAACTCTCCGCTGCAGGTTTCAAACAGAAGTTGTTATCATTTTTACTATCGTAGAAAAACCAAACACGCAAGCCCGTAACGTAGTGGAGGGCGGATCTACGCAAGGGCACATCACGTACCAAACCCGCCTCAACGAACCGCGAGGAAAGTTAAAAATTATGAGTGCTAATGTTATCGGGGTGGATATGGGCGGCACCAAGATTCTATCCGCTGTCATTGATGCAGAGGGTAATATCTTAGGCACAGCCAAAGTCCCAACGAAGGCAGACAAAGGGGCATCCGAAGTGATTGATCGGATCGCACGCTGTGTCCAAAAAGCGATTGACAAATCAGGCGTTGCTTCTGATTCAATTCAAGCGATCGGCATTGGTGCCCCGGGACCGCTTGATCCCGCAACAGGCGTTGTCATTTTCGCACCGAATCTCGGTTGGAGAGATGTTCCACTGAAGACAGAGTTGGAAACACGTACCGGTTTTCCAACCTTTGTTGACAATGATGTGAACGTTGGGACGCTCGGTGAACATGTGTTTGGGGCGGGGCAAGGTGTTCAGAACGTCGTCGGGATTTTTGTAGGTACTGGTATTGGCGGCGGCATTATTCTACAGGGTGAATTGTTCCATGGTGCAAGTAAGACAGCCGGTGAAATCGGACATATCATCGTCAAAGCGGGCGGTCCGCGCTGTGGTTGTGGTACGCGTGGATGTTTAGAGGCAATCGCCAGCCGCACGGCGATGACGAAGCAATTCCGAAAGGCTATTCTAAAAAAGGGACAGAAAAGCGTTCTCTCCGAACTCACGAACGGCGATCTTGGTGTTATTCGGAGTGGAGTTTTGGCGAAAGCGATCCGCTTGAACGATAAGTTAACCCTCAAAGTTTTCAAAAAAGTAACGAAATATCTTGGGATAGGCATTGGTTCCATTGTAAATTTCTTGAATCCGGAGATGATTGTGCTGGGTGGCGGTGTCGTTGAAGCACTGGACGATACGTTCTTGGACGATATCCGCGCTGCTGCGAAGAAATACTCACTGCCTAATACACTGGACGGGGTACAGATTGTACCGGCAAAGTTGGGTGATAATTCCGCTATTCTTGGCGCGGCGGCACTGGCACGGCAACGATCCGAAGTGGTATAGGGTAACCAAGCCCCGACCCTATCGTTTTATAGGTCGAGGGAGGGTAGGTCCATGTTAGTTGATGATAACAGAGAAGAACATCGGATGATGATTTTCGGCAACGATAGCCGTCTCGTTCAAGAACGGTTAATCGTGGAAGAAGACACAAAGCAAGACGGAATCCTTGCACAGAAGGTTCACGTGGACTCCTATACCGTCACGCTGTATGTGTTGCTGAAGGATTACGGGCTCACGCCGGTCTTTCGTATCAAACCGCGCATCCGCTTCCATCGCTCTAACTATGATAATCTCTCTTCGAGTGCACCGCTACAGTATCGTCTGGATGACATCATCCATTTCGCTGAATTAAAACGCGGTATTGACTTGACGGAAAAGATTGATGATGTGAAACTCGCGGAAATCCTTGGCGATGCACCCGCACTCAAGAATGTAACAGGTGATGCGGCGTTACATCTCGTCTCACAACGCGATGTATCCCTCGGGAACCCGCCTTTTAAAACCAAGACTAAGGTTTTTGGAAAAAATGAAGATGAAGGTTTAGAAGAAGGTGGGATTCAGATTGGAACGTTCCTTGACGCTCTCAATCAACCGAAACAGACTGAGCAAATTTTCAAACGTTTCGCCAAGGGAAAAGAGTTTGCCCGCGATTTGCGCGAAGCCTTAGCACCCTACGAAGATTTTGAATTTCAATTTGGTCTCTATTCTCGGTATGAACGACGAGATTGCGTGTTGGCGGATGGGGATGCAAAAACCAGTGGGAACTATCGGGCGACATTCGACCCGTGGACAGCACTCGGCTATATCCGAACTGCCGGCGACGCACAGCAGTTCCAAATTTTAATGCATGAACGCGGCACACGATGGGAGCACAAAGTTATGTTGGAGCAGTTGGATGCTCCAACACTTGCGCGACTCGCCACGGAAATCCCCGGGCTCCGCCGCGAGTATCTGATCGGACGGGTTTTGTCGAAAAGCCAGACGGCTTTGACTCGCTTAGCTGAACTTCGGCAATCCCAATTGAATCTCACAACTGATTTGCATACGAGATATACGCTTCAGTTAGAGATACCCGTCGCTAAAAGACGGTTTTCTGTCATAGAACATCGTCGAAAATTGCGGAGTGTGTTTAACGGTGGTGCATATCGGCTACATCCATTGAATGGGGAATTCGTCGAAAGGCATCATAACATGGCGAAGGGCATCCGGGATGGCGTTGTTTGGACTTTGGATTCCGTTGATTTGTTTATAGGGCAACTGCCATTAGAGGAGCAAAGTGAAGAGTTTCGTATCATCAAAACGCCGCATGAGAACAAATTCGTAATTCGCTCTGCTGAAGAACTTCGCGAACGTCTCCCTAAAAACGGGTTTGAAAAGTGTTGGAATGAAGCGGTCGATGTCGGTGGTTATACGATTCTCAACCGAATGAGTGGCAGGGTCTATCTCGTGAGTTACGGACGAAGGAATACCGGCAGCATCCATGAAGGCAACATTACCCAGGACGGGGTTGCACATTATTTTTCAATTGAATATTTAGGGCTGGAACCTGACCGTATTGGAATTTCGCGCTTCGGGGTGCCACTCCAGGTCCAACAGGGTTTCTTTGAAAGACTTTTCAGCAGGCAACCTCTCCCACCCATCTTTAATCAGTTGATGCAAACCGAGGCACAGGTCATCGCGGAAATGAAAATCCTCGCTCGGCACTGTAAAGAGAAGTTGGAGATTCTATAACAAAAATCTTCAACAGAGGTTTGTTTAGAATGGGCCAAAATGATTTAGATTGCCTTAAGTTTTCTGTAAATTGACCGTGTTTGAAATTGGAGGAAGGAGATGGGGTATGATACGAAGTCTTGAAGTTAAGGAACTTAATAATCGACTCAGTGATAAATTTAAATTCCATGAGGATTTGAATATTTTTACTGGTGCAAATGGATCGTGTAAAACGACCCTGCTCAAGTTGCTATGGTACTTCATAAGCGGTAATCTACAGCAAATTGTGCTTGAAATTCCGTTTCATACCATTTCAATTCAAACGGATCTGTTTGATTTTAGTATGAAACGCGTTGAACCTGATCGAGTTACGTTTGATTATAACTTTGGTAAAGAAGAAGGAACGTACGAATTTATTGTTATCAATGCGGAGACCGGAAAGATAGACCGGAAGGATGTGGATTCGGTAAGTGCGCTTGAAAAGCAGATCGCGCGAACGACCAAACGGAGTCTATTTTTCCCAACCTTTAGAAGAATTGAAGGGGGTTTTTCGAGAGTTGCCACAGACACCGATAGTTTAGCGATGATGCTTCTCACTTCCACGCCAGAAATGCTTCAAGCCTCAATATCGAAATTTTCTAATAAGGTGTCAATCAACGGACACAAGTTTATCGCTTCAATCTCAACAGAGGATCTCAGTGAACTGCTCATACAGAAATACGCTGATATTTATGAAGAAATCACCACACGCCAGGCACAGGTATTAGAAGAGATTTCAAAAGAGATACAAAACAATCCAGATAAGGACAAAGTTTCTGAGATTCCTCAAGATGTCCCTACTGTTTTGAATGCTATCCAGAAAGTCAATAAGGAACGGGAACAATTGAGTAAGCCGTTTTCTGTGTTATCTGAGTTGTCTCGGAAGATTCTACGGTATAACGCAATTCATATTACCGGACGGGTTGTTCGTGAAGAAACTACCGACGGGATTACTTTGGGAGAAGAAGACGATGGTGTTACTGTTGGAGAAGCAAAAGATGCTATTTCCTCTGACAAACTCTCTTCTGGTGAAAAGCAGATGCTTAGTTTTCTTTGTTACAACGCTTTTCATAATAATATGCCTATTTTTATTGATGAACCGGAGTTAAGCCTGCACATTGATTGGCAAAGGTTACTTCTACCGACTCTCCTCGACCAAAGCACTGGGAACCAATTTTTCATTGCAACGCATTCACCTTTCATCTTTTCTGGGTACCAGCAGAAAGAAATTCCACTGAAAAGTGATTGAACGGATAAAGGAAAAGATACCTGAATGTCATTGCCCGATTCTACTTTAGAGAATTTAGTTATTGCCCTGCGTCTCTCTAACAAACCAAACATTATTGTTGAAGGTAAAGATGATGAAATCATCTATGGGACCTTGGTGGAGCGTTTTGGGAGATTTGATGTAGGTTTTTTCAGCACGGGTTCCAAAGACACTCTACTTCATCTTTATGAGCAGCTTTCTCAATATGAAGATGCGGGTGACTTCAGGCATGCCCCTGTTGCTTTTATCGCTGACCGTGATATGTGGTTGTTCAGGGGTATTCCGTCTCGCTATGGTGATATTATTTGGACAGATGGGTATAGCGTTGAGAACGACCTATACTCACATGCCAAGTTAAGCGATCGCATAGGAAATAAGGCAGAATATGATCAAACTTTAGATTCAATTAGTATGTGGTTTGCATATAAAGTAGAGGAGTATTTAGAGAAAAATCCACCCCCACCAGAGAAAGTTTTTCAGTCTTTTCGAGATGAAGAACATGTGCGTGTAGCTCATCATTTAAATCAAATTATTCCGATTGGAAAGACGACTCTCGCACCTGATTTAGAATTTTTTCCTGCAGACCATGAGATGGTTAGGAATGTAAGGAGAGCATATCATCTTCAACTTCGAGGAAAACTTCTTTTTCAGTTACTCGTTCGTTTTCTAAATAAACCCAAGCAGGGCTTTCAAGATGCTACTGTTAGTTATCATGGGCTGTACAATGATGCAATTGCGGTTCCTGAGTCAGATCAACTATTTTCTCGTCTAGAAAATGAAGTGCGAGAGAAACTGCATGAACAAAATCAAAGAATGGTAGCACAACACCCTCTTCCTGATACACCTCAATAACCCCAGAAGGAAACATGTGAAAATGCGAAACCGTAGAAAAGTCCTTATCACCGGGGCATCTGGCTATATCGCCGGACGGATGCTCCCCGAATTTCGCCAACGCTATGAACTCATCCTGTTAGATGTGAAAACCACGAATCGGCAGGGAGAAGAGGTCGAAGGCATTCAGATTTCCGAACTCACGGATCCCGACCGCGACGCATATAAATACCATTTTGAAGGTGTTGATGCAGTCGTCCACTGTGCTTTTAAGGGTGGTAGTTTCGAGAATGAACTCGCCAACGTCCAGATGGCATACAATCTTTATCAAACCTGTGTTGAGACCGATGTCCGGCGTGTCGTCGTCTGTAGCTCCAACCACGCCGCCGACTATTATGAACGGCTCATCTGGGCAGATAAATGGGATGTGGTAACCCCAGAGATGCGACCGCTCTCCGATAATTTCTACGGATGGGCAAAAGAGGCATACGAGCACCTCGGCTTTGTTTTTGCGACGGGACACGTTGACGGCAAGAAATTACAGAACGTCCAGTTGCGTATCGGTGGACCGCGCGAGACGGATATGGCGAATTCCTCAGCGGACGATTTGAAGGCGATGCACCGAGGGCTCGGCGCGTATTTGAGTGTCCGGGATCAGGTCCAACTTTTCGTCAAGAGCATTGAGACAGAGAACATAGAGGACGAAAACGGGGTCCCGTTCCAGATTTTCTATGGCATCAGCGACAATTCGCATAAGTTCTGGAGTATCGCCAATGCGCGGAAAGTCATAGGCTATACGCCGGAAGACGACAGCCAACTCCGCTTTGCCGATCGCTTGGCAGAATTGTTAGAGCAGGCGAAAGACAAGTAGTTCCATCCCTTAAGGATTCCATAATGCTGAGCTTTACAGCAGAAGAACTCACCGAAATTTGCCTAAGCGTCTTCCAGAAATTAAATATCCCGACAGCTGAAGCAGAAATAGTAACCAAGTCTATGGTGGATGCTAACCGCGTCGGACACGATTCACACGGTGTGATCCATCTTGCGAAGTATGTGCGTGAATTAGAAGAGGGGTTAATCCAGCCCGGTGCACCAACAGAGACCTTACACGAATCTGCCTCCATCGCGGTCTTAGATGGCAATTGGGGTTTTGGTCCTGTCATTGCGACGCGTGCCGTTGAATTGGCAATCCAGAAAGCAAAGCAGACGGATATAAGCTCGGTTGCGGTTTCGCGGTGCAATGAAACAGGAAGGTTAGGTGGATACGCCTGCCTCGCAGCAGATGCGGAAATGATTGGGTTACTCATGGCGAACGACCATGGCGGTGGCACGTGCGTCGTACCGCACGGTGGCGTTGAAGGACGGCTCTCAACCAACCCAATAGCGTGTGCGGTGCCTTTAGCCAAAACATCTCCGACGAGTTACGCCGAGGGGGATTCGTGCCGAACCGACATAGCCGAAGAACCATACAAAAAAATTGTGTTGGATATGTCTACGAGTGTTGTCGCATCAGGGAGGATCCGGGGCAAACAGCATCGGAACGAGGCACTCCCACACGGATGGCTGATTGACGCGGAAGGCGAGTCAACAACGAATCCAGACGATTTCTATGAAACACCACCCGCCGCCTTACTCCCATTCGGTGGAACGGTTTCGGCACACAAAGGATTCGGGCTGAGCGTCATTGTTGACATCTTGTCGGGCGCGCTCACAGGCGCGGGGTGTAGCAGAGGTGAGGATGCCCGTGTCGGCAACGGGTTGTTTGTGCTGGTGATTAACGTTGCGAGTTTTAGGGGGTTTCCGGGATTCAGCGCGGAGATAGAACGCTTTGTTGACTATCTCAAATCGGCGAAGCGCGCTGCTGGCGTTGATGCAATTCGGGTGCCGGGTGAACGCGGTTGGGAGACACAACGCAGACGCGAGCGGGAAGGCATTCCGATAGATGCCGAAACATGGGCACAAATTCAGGCTCTGTGAAAATCGTGCCACAATTCTTTTCTTATATTGCCCTCGTTAAACCAAAACGGTAGCCTGCATTCTCACTGCGAAGCAGGCGCAGGCGGGTATTTGAAACGCATGTGAGTGTCTGAACGCACGTGATTCCCCCGCAAGGAAAATTAAAAAGCTGTCAAGGATTCGCCTGTCTCTGGATGGAATAGGTGTGCTTTGTCCATATTGAAGTTGACCGTCACCAAAGCGTTGTGTTGCGGCATGTCGATGAGGTCGGATTGCGCGACGAAACTACTTTTCTCTGTCCGCAGGTATAAAAGCGCATGGTTTCCGAGCGGTTCAACCAGTTCTACTTGTGTATCAACGCGGTTGTTCCCGTTTTCACCGATGTGAATATCCTCCGGGCGGATGCCGAGCGTCACCGAATCCCCTGAAAGTTCGTTCAATACCGACTGGAGGTGAGCATTCAGTTCCACTTTGAAGGTTTCAAAGCTGAGCATCGGAGCACCGCCATTGGTCACGATGTCCGTCTCTATGAAGTTCATCGGTGGCGTACCGATGAATCCACCGACGAATTGGTTTGCCGGTTGATGATAGAGCGTTCCGGGATCGGCAATCTGCTGGATTTTCCCCTCATTCAGCACGACGATTTGGTCCCCCATCGTCATCGCTTCGACTTGGTCGTGCGTAACGTAGACGATGGTGGCGTTGAGACGGTCGTGCAGACGACTGATCTCCATCCGCATTTGCACGCGTAGCTTCGCATCGAGGTTACTCAACGGTTCGTCGAACAGGAATACTTTGGGGTGTCGGACGATCGCTCTACCGACGGCGACGCGTTGGCGTTCACCACCGGAGAGATGTTTCGGTTTACGGTTCAAGAGATGCGAGATGCTCAGAATCTCCGCCGCCTCTTTGACACGCTCGTCGATCTCCGCTTTCGGATATTTCCGCAGCTTCAACCCGAACGCCATGTTCTTATACACCGTCATGTGTGGATAGAGGGCGTAATTTTGGAAGACCATGGCGATATCCCGATCTTTGGGCGGGGTGTCGTTAATCCGTTCATCGTCGATATAGATATCGCCTTCCGTTATCTCTTCCAAACCAGCAATCATTCGCAAGAGTGTCGATTTGCCGCATCCCGATGGACCGACAAGCACAGTAAACGACTCATCGGGAATCTGAAAATCTGCCTGTTCAACTGCGAGAACATCGCCGTCATAAATTTTGGTGACATCTTTTAAAGTAAGGTGTGCCATTGCCGCTCCTTGAAGCCTCTTATTGAGGGGTTACATCCTCTTTTTTTTCCGCTGCTCTCGCGAGATTTTCCTTCACCAGGTCCGCGACGGCATGTTCAAGGGTGTGTCCGCGGAGATTCGTTTTGCGGATAACACCTTCACCGTCAATCAGGAAGGTTGACGGAATTGCGCGTACCTTGTACAGATTACCAATCTTGCCGCTCTTGTCCCAATATTGGAGCCATCCCAGTTCCTCTTTTTTAATATAAGCCTCAAGAGGTTCTATTGACCTATCCAGACTGATACCGATAATCTGGAACTTCTGATCTTTATACTTTTCGTAAGTCTTTTTGACGTTCGGTATCTCTGCGATGCAAGGACCACACCATGTTGCCCAGAAATCGAGCAGCACGACCTGTCCGCGGTATTTCTCCAATGAGAGTGCTTCGCCGTTCAGGTCTTTCACCTGAAAATCCAGTGCTGGCTTCCCGATCCACTGCCTTGGGTTCATGTTCGTCCCAGGTGGCTTCGGTAATTCACCGTTTCGCTCGGTTTTGTCCTGTTCGAGGATTTTCTTCGCAAATTTCGCCTGCGACCGTGAACCGTACTTCGGATGGTCTATCAATTTTTGGTACGCACTGTCTGCTGCGTCGTGATTGCTGAGTTTGTCATGTGCCAATCCCAAGTCCAACAGACACCGTTCAACGTAGCGAGCCTCTGGATATTCCTTGATAACAACTTTGAAAACTTTAATGCCCTCTTCAACACGCTCCAACTGAACCAAGGCGTTGCCGAGAAGGTAATAGACCTCATCCACGCGTCTGTATTCTGGGTGTGCCGCGACAAAATCGGCAGATTTCTCAACTAATTTCTCTAAATTTGCCTGTTCGCTCCGCTGCTTGAGACTCTTGGAAATTGCCTTAATTTCCTGATATTTGTAAGCGGCTTTCCTCGGGGCGGCATCCGTGAGGTTCGCACAAAAACCTATTAACACAAAGCTGCTGAGCACGCCAATGAAATGCGCATAGAGGTTTCTATTTCTACTTTTTTGTGAAGTTATTTCATTTCCGGAGAACATTGTTGCCTCCTCTGTTTGAATCCGTGTGCAACGCTTGATAGGGACTTACGCACTTCCTCGGTAGGTGCGGTTTGGAACCGGACCACATAAGTGTCAATTTCGTACTGTAGGTTGGGTTGAACGGGACTCAGAAGACAGATGTAGAGGTCCAAACACCCTCAAATCCAACATAGCCCGTGTGTACGCAAAAGCGTAGTGAAACCCAACTTCATATCTGCAGCGTTTCGGAAACCGCAAAAGCGTTGGGTTTCACTCCATATCTCTGAAATCGAAGGTGATACCAACCCTTTATTCTGATACGCGCATTTCTCGGAAACATCGTCTGTCTCCTTCAGGTGAATTGGCGTGTGTTAGACGGCGTTACGGTAGGAGTACGCCAGTAGCAATTTGATCTCTTCCGCCTGCACCTGTTGCAAGAAACGGGTTACATCCGAGTCTGCGTCGCCTTCGGCAGCTTGGCACCAATCAACAAACTGGTAAGAATCCCAATTCTCCTGTGCCGCGATAGCCTGTCCGATGTCTGTGAGGGGGTCCGATGGGTTCGCTGTTTCTTTGAGAAGTTCGAGGGCACGTTCACGCAGTGCTGGGAAAATCGGGTGTGTCCCGACTCTGCCGAACCAATACTTGGAATTGGGGTAATCCGGTTCACGGCGATGCATGATGCCGTGCCAGTAGCTGCCCGTCTGATCTGCCAACCCCTGTGAGATGGTATGCGATTCATCCAGCGCGTCGTTCCAGAGAAGCAAGCCACTTTTAATGGCTTCACCAAACGTCGTATTTTTCAGCGATTCTCCCTGAAAAAGATCATTGAGGGATGCCGCCTCCAAAGTATCCGTCAGTTCACTGTTCCATGCTTTCTGTGGCACGAGTGTCGGGAGTGGGTTACCCGTTTCTAATTTTCCGATAACTTCAGCGATTGCTGATGTGTATGTTACATCCATGAGAAAACTCCTTAGCGTCCAAATGCGTCTAATTTGGAATTAATTTACCATCTTTTGCGAAATAAATCAAACGTTTTCAGATTTTTCCTCCTTACGGGGCAGTTGCTATTTAATTTGAAACATGATATAATTAAAGCACTTGTCAAGGATGTGCGGCATAGATTGGACGGAACATGGGAACTGCCTTTAAAAAAGTCTTCATCGTTTTCATCGGTTTTATTGTCGTTTTGGGAGGCATTTTGATAGGTGTCATCCAACGCTTCTCCGAATACGAATCGTTTCCAGAAACGATACAGATGGTAGACTTCTCAGGGCTACTGGTGGCGGTTTTAGGCGCGTGCATTCTGAGTTTGGTGAGCGTTGCATTAACCTTCTGGTTAGCGCGCGCGTGGACAAGCGAACAACCAGAACTTGGCGAACAGATTGTCCGTCTCGCCCTTCTCGTCAGCATCAGTCTTATCGTTGTTTTTGGGGGGGTAGCAGGTGGATTGATTGTTTTACGGACTTTATGGACGATCGGTTATTTTTAACTTGCATTTATGTTAGCGATATGGTATAATTAATTCATTCGGGCAAAGATTACTAATCACGCATGTGGCGTGCTTTGCAACGTCCGAATAGGCACAGAACGTTTTGTAGACAAAGTTATTTTGTCTACTGGAGCACAACGAATCAGTTGTGCGCTTTCGTTTCTATATAAGCTTGTAAGCGGTGTCTATCGAGAGTTTATACCGACTGACAAGCGGCGCACTGCAGCGCCTTGACTTGGGGGTGTGAAAAATACACTACAAAGGCAGACGTACTCAGAGGACGAAGGAAAGACAAAGTCGTTCCAATTATCAGATTCGAGCCAAAGAGATTTTCCTGATAGATCAAGACAACCAGCAGATGGGTGTCTTGACGCCCCGCGATGCAATGAAACTTGCTGAAGAAGTTGGGCTGGATTTGGTAGAGGTTTCACCGAATGCCAAGCCTCCCGTTTGTAAGATCATGGACTACGGGAAGTATCAGTATGAGAAAAACAAACGCGCACGCGAGGCTCGAAAAAGACAGTCTAAAGTTGTTCTGAAAGGGATGCAGTTCCGTCCAGATACTGCGGAACACGACTACCAGTTCAAGAAACGACATGTTGAGGACTTCCTGAAAAATGGATGGAAGGTCCGCGCAACCGTACGGTTTCGAGGACGCGAGATGCTTCATACAGAACTCGGTAGAAATTTACTTTTACGACTTAAAGACGATTTGGAAGAGATTGCTGATGTGGAACAACCACCACGGATGGAAACCCGCATCATGTCAATGATCCTCGCACCGAAATCTGTGTAATTTTTTGTCGTCAGCGGAAGCACGCCATCACGATAATCAGGATCGCGTGATGTCCGAGCAGATGTGTTTCCTCTTGTAAATTTTCGTAGAGGTTGCCTCTGGGTTACGACATTTTTTCGCTCTTTTTGTAGGAGCGGTACTTCTCAAGGATATTTTTATGCCAAAAATGAAAACGCATAAAGGTGCGGCAAAACGTTTCAAGTTCACATCGAAAGGCAAAATTCGTCGCAAACGCGCATACGCAGGGCACCTGTTCATCTCGAAGTCATCGAAACAAAAACGGAGATTGCGACAGTCCACCCTCGTCGATCCGAGCAATGAGAAACGCTTGAAACGCCTTATTCATAAGTAGAACTGAATGCCCGGATACCTGCTATATACATACCCGGGCGAAATCGTGGATGTGATCACGGATAATACCGATGATCGTAATAGGAGTTTTTCTTAAATGGCACGAGTAAAAACAGGGAGTGTGCGACGCAAACGCCGTAGCCGGATGCTTAAGCATTCTAAAGGTTACCGCGGTGGTCGGAATAACCTCAAACGCACCGCTACAGAAGCGGTAGAGAAGGGGTGGAACCACGCCTACGCACACCGACGCGCACGCAAACGCGATTTTCGGCGACTCTGGATCGCAAGGATTAACGCTGCCGCCAGGTTGCACGGACTCACCTACAGTCGATTCATACATGGTCTCAAAGCCGCTGGAATTGAACTTGACCGGAAAGTCCTCGCCGACATCGCTGTGAAGGACGAAGCTGGTTTCGGGCAGCTCGTCACCCTCGCAAAAGGTTAGCTACAAGCTCGCCTCCCTCTTCTTGTAGGAGCGACCTCTGGTCGCGATATGTTTTGGTTGCTCTTTTTCTATAGGAGCGACCTTTCGGTCGCGACTTCGGGTCGCTTTTTTGTTGCAGGTTTTCGCTTTCAGTCGTGATATGCTTCGGTTACCTACGTTTTCCTGTAGGAGCGGCCTCTGGTCGCGATCTTTCTTCTGGTTTGTGAGAATATGACGATGAAAGTGTGCGGTTTTCGGACTTTATCATTATTGTTGGTATTATTTTCCGTCTTGCTGTTGGTCAGTGTGAAGGAAGTGGCTGCACAAAAGAAGGAACGTGTGGGTCGTCATTCACCAGCCTACGTGCGCTCTGTTCTTTATCTCTATAACAATATAGGACATAACATAGATATTATTTTTTACCTTGGTAAGTCGGAAGAACAACAGGCGTTGTTCGGCGGTTTTAACATTGGGCAGGACCATAGAGCGTTCGACATGGATCTTTTCGACTACCGTGGACTCGTAAAAAGACGACCGAAGACAAATCATTATGCAAAGATACAAAAAGCCATAGGTCTCAGGAGCATAATAGTGATTGCGATAGAAGGTGTTGATGTCTCTCACTACAAAGCGATTACCCGTGCGTTGTATCCGTATGAAGTTTCAGAATTTAAATCGGTAATTTCTTATTGAGATCCGATGCGGGAAACACCCCAGCAAAAACACCGCACCTACCGGTCTGGGGAATGTATCAAATTACCGAAATATTTATTTAAACCTCATTTAGTTTGTGCGTGTGTGGATCGCAAACTGAAAGTTTACGCTACAAAAGAGAAAACTATGGTAAACCAGAAAAATAAGCAAACAGTCTCCCCCCCGGGTAGGCGAGGTTTCTAACCTCGCCGGTGCAGAGTGTACAATTAATTCTAAAGTTTACCATAAATGCCCCTAATTTTCGGTTGACAGACATAGTAGCAGGTGCTATCTTTGTGTAGGAGTAATCTCTTAAGAGTAGTAGGCACACGCCGTGTGCCGCAACAGATAACACGCGAAGTATTTAAGTCGAAATAACATTACTTAAGAAACAAGCAGAGGCTACCATGAAAACAGAATTACAAGCGATTCAAGCAGAGGCACTTGAGGCTTTAAAAAGGGTGAAAACGCCAGACGCGCTTGAATCGCTCCGAATCACATATTTTGGGCGCAGAGGAAAACTCACCGATGTCATGAAAGGCATGGGTAAACTCACCAAAGAGGAACGTCCGATAATAGGCAAACTCGCAAATGAGGTGCGCGCCACGGTCACAGAGGCGTTTGAAGCCACGACGCAGGCACTGCATCGTCAGCAACAGGAGCAGCAGCTTGAAGCGGAAGCCGTCGACATCACACTTCCCGGACGGAAACCTGCTTACGGGAAAGCACACCCTATCATGCAAACGTTGGAGCGAATTGAGGCAATTTTCTGCCAAATGGGGTTTGAAGTCGTGACGGGACCCGATGTTGAGACCGAGTATTACAACTTCGATGCGCTGAATACGCCTGCCGATCACCCCGCTCGCGACTTGCACGATACCTTTTACCTAACCGATGGCCATCTTTTACGCACCCATACGTCCCCTGTGCAAATCCGCACGATGGAGAATCAGAAACCGCCAGTCCGAATTATCGTGCCGGGCAAATGCTATCGGGTGGACTACGATGTCTCGCACACCCCGATGTTCCATCAGGTAGAAGGCTTGCTCGTCGATACGCACGCCACTTTTAGTGAACTCAAGGGAATTCTGACCTCCTTTGCCCAGCAAATGTTCGGTGACCAGACGCAGATGCGTTTCCGTCCGCATTTCTTCCCTTTCACGGAACCGAGTGCGGAGATGGATATCTCTTGTACCGTCTGTCAAGGAAAAGGATGTCGGAGTTGTGGGGGCACAGGCTGGGTCGAGATCATGGGGGCTGGGTCTGTTGACCCGGCGGTATTTGAAGCTGTGAACTACGACCCAGATCAGGTTACGGGATTTGCCTTCGGTATGGGGGTGGAACGGCTCGCGAACCTTCAATTCCGCATCCCGGACATGCGCACCCTCTACGAGAACGATCTCCGTTTCCTACGTCAATTCTAAAAGTAGTAGGGGCTCTTGTGGAGGGGTTTGTAACCCCGACGCTCCGTGTGCAGTCAGCAGTCAGGAGAGAGATTCTCTTTCTGAAAGCCGGTAGCTAACTGTTAATAAAAGGTTCCACGCCGAGGATTTTGATGAAACGCTCCTGTTTTACAATTGTTATACTTACTCTTATTCTCCACAACAATTTCGCTGTTTCCGAAGTTAGCAGTGCCGCCCAGCAGGTTCTCGCCACTATAGAATGGATCTCGATTCCCGAAGGCACTTTTCTGATGGGCTCAACCCCCGAAGAAGCAAAAGCCGCCTACGAGGACGCGAAATTGCGGAGTTCCATGCTGGAACAACACACCTTCGACGCTGAGCTGCCACGACACGCAGTCTACTTGAGCACTTACGAAATATCGCGGTATGAAATCACCAATGCGCAGTACCGCGCCTTCATTGAAGCAACGAACCGTCCGACACCACGCGGGCACAACGGTGAGGAAACGTGGGCGGATGAGACACTCAACGGCGACACGCAACCCGTTGTCGGTGTGACATGGTTTGACGCGCAAGCGTTTGCAGAATGGATTGGTGGGAGCCTACCGACCGAAGCACAGTGGGAGCGGGTGGCACGTGGTACGGAGGGACGAATATATCCATGGGGAGATACACCACCGAAGGCGCGTCAGCATGCCAACTTTGCACGCCGCTATAATCGTCCGATGCCGATAGGTCAATTCCCGAAAGGTGAATCTCCGAACGGCATCGCAGACCTCGCCGGAAATGTATGGGAATGGTGCCTTGATGAATATAATCCAACTTTCTATCAACAGCATAACGGTGACGTTTCCCAAAATCCGCTCAATCTCCGTTTTCGCGATGTTCTGCGCGCGAGAGTCATTCGAGGCGGCGCGTGGGACGTGGGGAGCGCATTTCTTCGTTCAAGTCTACGGTTTAAATTTTATCCTTTGGATTCAACACATACAATCGGATTTCGGGTCGTTCGTCCGCGCCCAGTAATAAAAGAATAGCCTCCGTATGACTATGTTCCGACCGAAACACTACCTGCCTTACTCTCTGTCCTTCATACTACAGACGTTTCTCTTTCTCATGCTTCCACCACTCGGTAGTGCTGCCTCCTATTTTCGAGATGTGACTGAGGCTATGGGACTCGACTTTCGGCACATCAACGGATTTTCTGCGGAACGCCGACTTGTGGAAACCATGGGTAGCGGAGGCGCTCTCTTTGACTTCGACAACGACGGTGATTTGGATCTCTATCTCGTTCAAGGCAATTCGCTCTCGCCATCAATAGAATCATCCGCTACAAACCGGCTCTATCGAAACGATGTGGGTGTTTTCGTTGATATCACGGTCTCTGCAAACGTTGACGATACCGGCTATGGTCTCGGTGCTGTCGCTGCCGATTACGATTCTGATGGGTATCGCGATCTGTACGTGACAAACTTAGGCAGAAATGTCCTCTACCGGAACAATGGAGACGGCACGTTCACCGATGTAACCGGACACGCACAGGTAGGCTGTCCGTTGTTGAGTGCGAGTGCTGCATTCGCTGATATTGATCGAGATGGCGACTTGGATCTCTACGTGTGTAACTATGTCGAATACGCCTTGGAGACCGACATCCCGTGCCATTACAAAAACGCCGTGCGGATCTACTGCGGTCCGAACGAATATCATGGCATCGCCGATGTGCTTTACCGAAACAACGGAGACGGCACGTTCACAGACATAACAAAAGCCGCGGGTGTCTACGAACCGACGACGCGTGGTCTCGGTGTCGTCTTCACGGATGTAAACAGCGACGGGTGGGTGGATATCTATGTCGCGAACGATATGTCTCCGAATACGCTTTTCATCAATCAACGTGATGGGACTTTTCGAGAGGAAGGCGTGTTTCGCGGCGTTGCCTACAATGGCGACGGCATAGCAAACGGCTCAATGGGTATAGACGCTGGCGACTATGACAACGACGGCGATATTGATCTCTGGGTATCCAATTTTGCATTGGAAGCGAACTGCCTCATGCAAAACGATGGCGACGGCTATTTCGAGGATGTGACGTTTGACACAAACCTCGCCAATCCGTCTTTCTATTCGCTCGGTTTCGGTACTCGTTTCATCGACTTTGATAACGACGGTTGGTTAGATTTGCTCGTCGGGAATGGGCATATCTGGGACAACGTGGAACAAATTGACACGAAACAGAGTTACGCCCAACCTGTCCAGTTGTTTCGCAATCAAGGTGGTATCTCACAAAACCATATCGGCTTTACCGAGATTACCGCTGAAGCGGGGTTGGACAAAACACCTTACGTCGTCCGCGGGATGCTCTTTGGGGATATAGATACCGATGGGGATGTGGATGTCGTGCTTTGTCAGTCGAACCGTCCAACGGTTATTCTCAGCAATGAAGTCGGTAATATAAACGCATGGCTAACGGTGAAATTGGTCGGGACGGACGGCAATACGGATGCAATCGGCGCGCAGGTTCAACTCGAAGCGAACGGGACAACGCTCTTACGGGAGGTTATCTGCGGCGCAAGCTACCTATCGGGTAACGATCTTCGTCTCACTTTTGGATTGGGAAATGCCTCACGTGTAGATAGTTTACAGATTCGTTGGCATAGCGGGAACGTTCAGCGATTAAGTGAAGTGCCGATCCGTCAAACTGCCACATTTTCACAGGATTGACACTTTTCGCCGTTAATACTACAATGAATGATAAGGTAGAATTAAGAGATGGCTATTTTTCTCAATATCCAAGGTGTGTAGCCCGTAACGTAGTGGAGGGTGGATATACGGAAAAGAACGTGAAATTCCTTGGGGAAACACCCCAGCAAAACACCCACCTGACCGAACCGCAAGGTAAAATTAAAAATATGAAAATCGTTGAAGAAAGAGAAGCGTGGATCCACACATACTTCATCCTTGATAGTTTCTTTGTTACCGAGCAGGAACGCCGGCAAATTTCTATCAACGTCGAACCGGAACTGATGCATCTGGGACTCCAGTACGGGCTGACGTATAACATCGCGCCTTCAAAACATCGCGCCATCATCGTCCTTGAATGTATACCCTTCGACCCGGTCAAAGCGGCAATTAGAAAATTGATTAACGATGTCATCGAAGATTTTCCCGTCCGACTCCCTGAACAACGAAACGTTGTTACCAATATTACTGTCGCAGACTCAGAGATAGAGGCTGAGAGTTTATCACCCCAATGATCTCCAAGGTATGACCAAGAAATAATTAAGAAATCAGTATCTTCATAGCAGAAAATACGTAGCTCGTAATGAAATGGAGAGCGGATTTAAGAAAGGGACGTGTAATCCCAGACACACGTTGTTTGACCGTGAAGAATAATTAGAAAAAATGTCCGAGTCCTGGCGCAGTAAGAACTTGCGTTCCGACAGTGCCATCGGTAATATTGAAAATTGAGGGAAACTCGTCTCGCCAACCATCATTGGCACTCGGGCAAAATTGGCGGGCGTTGCCTTCAATAGCCGTTACACCTGGAATCCGTGCGGCGAGTCCGGCGGAATGTAAAAACGATGCGCCCGGACACGTCAGATCTTGCACAGCGAGGAACATACCGTATCCTGCGGCAGCGGCACCCATCAGCAACGCTTGAGACTGTCCTTTACACGCCTTGAGTGCGACACCGGAATACCCTTGCTCGCGTGCCAGTAGAAAGGTCTCAAAATCGGTGAGTGATTCGTCAATCACCACGGGTTTTATCTCGGCGGCTTTGTGCATCTTATTTTCCGGATGCGCCTTCAGATCCCGATCCGTCGGTTGCTCGATGTAGGCGAGGCGTTGGAATGCATTGCTCTCTGCTTCTTGAATTCGGCTGAGGAATTCCAATAGATATTCAACGTTTTGACAGGTCTCGTTGAAATCAGCTGAGTAGTGCCACGTATCAACACCGCGTTTCGCTTGTGTTTCAGCGGTGATTTTGTCGATTGTGAGGACGCGCGCGACATCCCACGCCAAGTCATCGCCGTTGAGTTTGATTTTCAGATGCGTCAACCCATCGGCAACAATCCATTCAGGGAGCGTTTCTGGGAGACCGTCGTTGAGACGTTCTGGGATATCTGCGTCGGTGAGTGGATCCAGTGCGCCAACGAGATGATAGAGCGGCATATTCGGCTTCGGTTGGCGCGCTGTGTATTGGTCAAGATATTTTCCGGTAAACCGTTCATTCAAACTTCTGTCAAGCAAGTTTTGGCTTGCAAGTGGTGCCAAAAAATGCGACAGATCTGCCTCAACGAAGTCTGCGCTCAATCCATCGTAACTGTTGATCCCGTTTGCTTTGCCGAATGCATCGTGGATTGCCGCATCAATCGGACTTGTCGTAACGACAGTGCAGAGTTTCGGCATCGGCGACGCGAGTTGCATATTGTTGGATAAATCATCGGCGAGTTTTAAAAATTCAGGCTCGAGTACTTCGGAGAGTTCAAGCGGGTGCGAGCAGAGTGTGCAATTCTGCGTTGCCACTACTGCCAATTCGGCAAGTTTTTTCATGGCGGCAAGACTCTGATCAAAAGGCGCGTAGCGCGGTGGAAATGCCCAGACGTTACCGAGCGGCATGGAGCCTTTTCCTTCTGCCTCTTTGCCGTCGCGCGTCTGAGCCTGCACCCGCACGTTAAAGAGGACGCAGTGGTCGGTCGGTACGCCACCGAACTTAAGTGGGGTCCGATATTGGTGTTCTTCAAAGTCGTAATGAACGTCAAGGATGCGAATATCTGTCGATTTTGTCATAATTTTACCTTGCGGAGAAACGTAGTGAGTTTAAATCGTAACAGATTTCCTACGGCACGTCAAGCAATTTCTCTGCTCCTTGCACTGCAATCAAATGGAGGTATCTGTCAATGGCACACAACACAAAAGTCCAAAAACTCACTTCACTTCTCGATAAACATCAAACATATCGGGATACTTGTCTCAATTTGATCGCTTCGGAGAATACACCATCGCCATTGGTAGAAGAACTTTTTGACGAGCGGTTGGCGCGGCGGTATGGGAATTATTCTGGCGTTGACATTTACCAACGGAATTACAAAGGCAACCGCTACATCGCCGAAATAGAAGGGTACACACAGGCGTTAGCAAAGGAACTTTTCGGCGCAGCACATGTCGATTTCCGCCCGTTGTCAGGGAACATCGCGGGGATTGCGACGACATTTGCATTGGCAAATCCGGGCGATACAGCATTAGAGGTTCATAACGGACACCACTATGCCCAAAAACTATTCTCCTCACCCCTCAAGATAGAATTGCAGTCGATTCCGATTCCGTGGGACGGACGACGTTCAAACATCGACCTTGAAGCAACGCTTGAACTCATTGCGAAACACAAACCCAGAATCGTCAATATCGGCTCTGGGGTGTTTCTCTTTCCACAACCCGTACGGGAGTTGAAAGATGCGATGCGTCAAGCGAATCCAGACGCATACCTCATCTACGATGCCTCACACGTCATTGGGCTCATCGCTGGTAGAGGATTTCAGTCGCCGTTTGATGAAGGCGCGGATGTCATCATTTCCAGCACACATAAAACACTTGCGGGACCACAGGGCGGAATGGTTTTAACCAACGATGCATCCATTGCTGAGCGAGTTGCGCGAGGTGTTTATCCTTTGTTGATGAGCAATCACCATCTGAACCGACTCCCGGCGTTAGCAGGAACGTTTATAGAATGGATGGAGTGCGGTAAGACACAAGCAGATGCGATTGTTACGAATGCGAAGGCACTCGGACAAGCGTTGGCAGAACGTGGTGTTCCGATGCTCGGTGCCGAACTCGGTTTTACGGAGTCGCATACCTTGATACTGATTGTAGATAAGTATGGGGAAGGCGGCGCGCTCGCAAACCATTTGGAAGCGTGCCATATTATCGCAGGCGCGGCGGGATTGTCGCCGGAAGTCGGAACGTCTGGATTGCGTATGGGCGTTCAAGAAATCACCCGATGGGGGATGACCCCGACGGATGCTCCAGACATCGCGGACTGTATAGTTTCTGCACTCTCTGGTGGGACTCCTGAAGAACTCAAACCGAAGGTTGCTGAAGTCGCGCGTCGTTTCGACACAATCCAGTTTACAGTAGATTGAAGTAAAACCTGAAGAGCATATAGACGAAGTAGGACTTGACCCACTTCACCGCTGGCGAGGTGTTTCCCGCCTAACCTCGCCAATAACATTACATCGACTATCGCGTATTTTGCCGTAAATGTTTTAAATTTTTTTTACTTTACATTTAATAACTTTATATGATATAATAGTTAAACCATATTTAGCAAAAACATGTATGGAAAAAGGGGATACGCATGAAAAATAAACAAACCTTTATTACAGCCGCACAGGATGGCGACATAGATACAGTCAAGCACCTATTGGCGACCGATAAGACACTCGCCACTCAAATTAATGCGCCGTGGTTCAGTTTCAATGCCCCCGCGATTGTGTTTGCCGCCGCGTCTGGAAACCGTGAACTTATCGAAGTATTGCTTGATGCTGGCGCGAACATTGATATCAAAAGCAGTTGGTGGGCAGGTGGTACTTCGGTGTTACATCATGCTGCCGGTTCCATGCTAAGCTACGACAAAGAACTCGCCGAATATCTGATTGAACGAGGAGCAACCATCGACGCGCATGCCGCCGCAGGTTTAGACATGTCTGAGAAACTCGCCGAACTTATCCGAGAAAACCCTGAAGTCGTCAACGCACCAGGGAGCGATGGCATGTCCCCTCTTCATTTCGCCGCGACCCCTCGAATTGCTGAACTACTACTTGCACACGGAGCGAATATAAACCTCCGAGACCGCGACCACAACGGCACTCCAGCACAATGGACGATGAGAAGACGACCTGAGGTGTGTCGTTATCTCCTTGAGCAGGGGGCTGAGGCGGATATTGTCCGCTATTGTGTAATGGGTGATGTTGAACAGGCGAAGATGGAATTCCAAAAAAATCCGGAACTCCTCAAGCTCCGAATTAATGTGAAATCTCCTAAGGGCTATATTATACCAACGTTGAAATCGCCGGATCTTGATGGCGAACAAACGGATGAAGTTCCTGGTGGACATGTCTATGCCTATCAGGTCGGACCTACTATGCCACTGCTTGAGGTAGCACTTCAAAGCAAACAGTCCACAATCGTTGATCTTCTGATTGACGCAGGTTATGAGATCAACTTGCGGGATTGGTATGTGCTTGTTGGGCAGGGACCTAAACGATTTGATACATTGGTGAAAGGGTTTCTTGCCAAAGGTTGGGACATCAACACGCGTCAGAAGCATCGGCATGGCATGTGGGCACCCTTGCATTGGGTGGGGCAACGCGGTCTGACCGCTGGTGTCGTGTGTCTGTTAGAAAATGGTGCGGATCCGAATATAACAGATGACAAGGGACGGACCCCGATGCATATTATCGCGCAAAAAGGGGTCGGGAAAAATCAAGTACAGGCGTTAATAAAATACGGTGGCGATATTAACATTCGCGATGCGGACGGCAAAACGCCACTCGACTACGCACAAAAAGCGAAGAAAAAGTCTGTTAAAAATTTCCTCACAGAATATGCAAATCAGGTAGGGAAAAATATTTAATTTCGCCAGAATATTTTGTAACACTTGTCTATTTTTTATCGTGTATGTCAATGAAAAGTGTCTCCCAAAAATACGCTTTTTAAGAGTGCAAAAATTAGGGCACAAAGCTCAAGAAATTGCCTATAATGTGGCGTAATAACAGCGTTTAGCTAAGCCATCATGTGCGCGATTGATTCCAAAAATTTGAAGTGGCGCGTGCAGCATTTTTACAGCAATTTAGAAGTGATCACACGCCGGTATCAATAGCACGAAGGCATCTGCATGCTTACCCAATAAGCGTTTGAATAGGTCGAATTAGATTTTAATGCTAATTTATTTTTACCTATTTTTTATTTGCTATTGAAATTTTATGTTTTTTGTGGTATAATGCTTTATAGTAGTTAAGTTTTAAATGACGTTGTTTTATTAAAATTATCGTATATGAAAATCAATTTGGAGGAACATAATATCGTGGGACATCAAACACAAAATTGGGTGAAAGTCGCCGAGTTGAGTGAGGTGCCTGAAGGACAACCGAAAGCGGTTCAGATGGGACAAGGGCGTAGCATTGCCCTCTTTAACGTCGACGGACGGATTTACGCAACGGATAACCAGTGTCCACACATGGGTTATCCGCTAACACGCGGAACGGTCCGAAACGGCATTCTAACATGTGATTGGCACCGTCGCAGTTTCGATTTGGAAGGCGGTGGTTGTTTCCATGTTGAATGCGATGACTTGCGCACTTTTCCGGTTGACATCCGCGATAGTGAGATTTGGATAGAACTGGGAGATTTGACCTACCGGCGCGCCGAAGAACATAAACAATTGCTCCGAGAGGGACTTTTAAGCGAAGACCGATGGACGATGTCCAAGGCGATTTCACTGCTGCTAAAAGGTGGCGTGCCGGAAGAAGAGGTAATGGGCACAATTCTGGAACACGTCAGTCGGCACATCGCCAGTTCCCACGGAGCAGAAGGCGGGGGTGATGTTTCTCGACTCATCAACGGACTCAGAGTTGGGCGTAGATATAAGGGTGCCGATAGACTCATTGCTGTTACGACTGCCGCGTGTTCCGCCGCGGGCCCCGCATCGGAGCGCCTTGAAGTTGTGCCATTGCCTGAGCCTGTCACATGGGAGAAGATAAGTCGATGGGTTCGTAATTTCTCATACGAAGGACAATCGGGACGGATTGAGCGATGCTTGTTTACTGCATATCATAAGGGAGACGCAGATAAGTTGTGTCCGCTACTCTTTGAATGTGCAGTCGAACCTAATTTTATTGATGCTGCTCATATTCTGTTATATGTCAGTTATCTCGCTGAAGTTGTTGATGAATTTGGGTGGGAACATGCGTCGGATGTGTTTTTCTACCTCGGAGCCGAACTTGTCGGACATCGCCCAGATGATCCAGAACGGTACCGCAGAGACGCAATTCAGCTTATGCGTCAGATGCTTCCTACTGTTGAAAATGCTGCTTTAGAGCAAACCGTTGAATTTGACGAAGATGCTTTCGTCAATGCACTCACAAGTGTCAATCTCCAGCGATCGTTTGAGGCAGTGCAAGCCGTCTTGACTGACGGTGTAAAGTTAGAGAGGCTCATTACAACCTTTGTTCTCCTTGCCGCGGATCGGATGGCACACACACCCGTAAACGTAGATGCCGGTTGGGGAAATTTAACAATGGAACTCAACGTTGCAGCATCTTTGCGGAGTGCCCAACAGATTGGTGGCAACAGCGTCGCGGCGAAAGGTCTTTTCCACGTTGCGTGGTTAATCTTCGCGAATCGTTGGATTAATATCCCGTCACGCCCCCTCAGCCAACCGCTGAGCCAAGAAAAATTGGATGTTGCGAATGAGACAGACGGTATCAAGCACATTATTGATACGATTGAGACGCTCAATGTTCAAGAGGTAGGAACACAAGTACTTGGCTATCTAAATGCTGGCTATTGTGCTGAACGATTAATTGAAGAGATCGGGCATTCAGCACTTTGGGATGATACGGGAAGTCAAGTCCTTCCGACACTGCGCACCGTATTTGAAGAATGGAAGCGCGCTGAAGGGCATCCCGCACAGTCCCAACTCTTGGTCGGATTGGCACGCTACGTCACAGATATACGGTCAAACACGGACAACAAATCTGCCGCTACCACCGCGATGCGGTTTGCAGAAGGTAGAACGACAATTGAGGTCTTTGAAGAGTAATGTCTTATCAACCTGAACAATTGCGACGGGTTAACTACAAGAGGAGACAGACACAGTGTTAAAAGAAAATTCCAATTTCGTCAGAGTTGCTGCCCTTAGTGATGTAGCAGAGGGGAAACCAAGGGCAGTCAGAGTTGAAGGACATAGCATTGCCCTCTTTCAGCATGAAGGTGCTATCTATGCAACAGATAACCAATGTCCACACATGGGCTATCCACTCGTGAGGGGACGCGTCAGGAAAGGGGTCTTATCCTGCGATTGGCACGGTTGGAGCTATGACATGCAAGGCGGCGGATGTTTCACAGGCGGTTGTGACGACCTTGCCACGTTCCCCGTTGAAGTTCGGAACGGCGATATCTATATAGATGTTGCCAGCGGTGGAAAGAAACGCGACGATGCCCATTTTCTCCTGTTGAAAGAAGGCTTGCTCACTACCGACAACTGGACGCTTTCTAAAGCCATTGCCATTATGTTAGCTAAGGGCGTTTCGGAAGAGGAGACGTTGGAACTGATGGTGAAGCACATGGGACGACATATCTCTACAGATAGGAACGCTTTCGAGGGTGGCAGAAAATTGGCAATGATGATGAACGGCGTAAAGGTCGCACGTATGTACCAACCCGAAGATCGACTCATCCCGTTCATGATGGCTGCCGATGGGGCATCCGGGAGACTCGGTGATCGACCTGATCGACAACCGCTTCCACCTCCGGTTGACTGGCAGAAACTGGAAGACTGGATTCGAGTGTTCTCCACCGATAAAGAGTGGGAAGGCATCGAAAAATGCCTAATCACCGCAAGACAATTGGGTGGACACGATGAAAAAATCATTCCGCTTTTCTTTCAATGCGCCGTTGAACCCTTCTTCCTCAACCACTCCAGAAATCTCATTGATCTCGCACACTTGGCTGAACTGTTAGCGCAATTTGGATGGGAGTTAACGGGCGAGTTAGTCTGTAGCCTCGGTGCGAAGATACTCGGACAAGGACGCGGCAGACCGGGTGAACTTCACCGTGAAGCCATCCAAAAACTGGAAGAAATCGATCATATCTTTGATGAACTTCCGCAGGAAACATCAACGGAGAGTTCCGTTGATTACGACGAAGATAAATTTTCAGCGGCTCTGGTGAGTGGTGATCTTGACGAAGTGTTTGATGCTGTAACGGAAATGCTTACGGCGGGTGTTCCGATTAACACGTTGGCGACGACTATGGTGATGACAGCAGGGGATAGGATGGCGCGCACACCTGTGAGTATGAGTCCGGGTTGGTGGGATCTCCAAGAGGAGATGGAAATCGCGTCAACGGTGAGAAAAGTGCTTCAATACGCCGGAACCAAGGTTGCTGCCAAAGCACTCTACCACGCCGCGTGGCGATTTTTCAACAACCGATGGCTTAACATCCGCCACCAACCGATCACAGAGTTAAGGGCATCTGCAACGCCTAAAGTCCTTGATGAAGACATGGCGCTGTCCGAAATTTTAGATGCGATTGAATCTGTACGCATCCAAGAAATTGGACGACGAACCCGTGAGTATCTTAACGCTGGGTGCTCCGCGGAGCGGTTAATGACTGAAATGGGTGTGTGTATTCTTAAGGATGATAACGGTGACGATCTCCTGAGTTCAATTCGCATAGTGTCCGAGGAATGGAAAACGTGTGAGTCACATCCTGCCAGAAATCAATTGATAGTTGGATTGGCACGATGGGCAACGGATATCCGCAGAAATGCAGGAAACGACTCTGCCGTCCAAACTGCCCACCGTTTTGCTCGCGGTGAAACGGCGACGGAACTCTATGAATAGTATCAATTTGTTGGTATAATAGGTGAGGTCTCTAAGCCTCACCCAATTTCTTTTTGCCACATGAAAAATTTGCTTATCGCTCTTCTGTTTAACGTGTTATGCGTGCCAGTTCAAGGCGCTACCTTGGAATTTGCTTTTCACCTCGGTGAGAAGCAGGAACCGAGACTCGACAGACTGCTCCCCGATGTCGCGCGCCAAATGGCTTTCAGCAATGATAATACAAAGTTAATTGCAAAAGGAATGGGCGGGACCGTGGTGGAATGGAATATCCAGAGTCGACAAAAACGAGAAATAAGTCATATCCACGCAAAGCGGTGGTTTGCCTATGCTATCGGAACCAATCGACTATTGGTCAGAGACGCGGATGACAACATCAATATTCTCTCGTTAGAGAGTGGTAATGAGTTGCTACTGACGAAGGGACAGTACGAGAGCGGGAGTCTTTCTACCGACGCTACGCTTGCGGTGCTGTCAAAAGGTGATAACGAAGTTGAAGTTTGGCAACTCGCCGAGCAGAGTCCAGAGACAGCAAAAAGTGAGAGATCTGCTCATAAATTGAAAGTGCTTCAGACAAGTTTTCCCGTCAGGAACGGTCTCACGCTGTCTGATGATGGTCAATTCATTGCCGCCGCAGAAGGTACCTACCGAGATGGCGAGGGACATCGGACGGCTATTGAGATTTGGAACACAATCGATGAACGTCCGATGAAAGTTTTCAACACCGGCGAGATTTTAGGGGTCTGGAACGTACTATTTTCACCCGATGCAACGATGTTAGCCGTTGATACGCAAAAGAACGCGCAGTCCGGCATCCGGATTTGGGACGTTGAAACCGGCAGACAACTCCTTATGAAATCCGAGTTTGAAGCGTATTGGACACGGGCACTCGCCTTCTCGCCAGCTTCAGATTATCTCGCTTCAGGAGATGAAAGAGGTGATCTTCGGGTGTGGGACATTTCTGAAAGCGAATCGGTGATTTGGGAAACCTATCCCACAGGTGTCCAATCGTTAGCCTTTTCACCTAATGGTGAGTATTTGGCAGTCGCACTTTGGGATGCCACAATCCAGGTTCTACATTGGAGGTGTGAATAATGAACGATGAGAAAAATTTAGAAGAGGGATCTTACATTGATGGAAAAGGGCGTACACGTTGGCATCAAAACGATGGAATTGCACTAAAATTCTTGGAACTTCATACCTTTCTGATTATTGCAGACTATCCAGAAAGCCACGCATCACGATATCCATGGTTGGCGAATTACATCTCTCGGTTTCCAGAACCTATGTCAGACCTAATTGCCCAAGGTCGGTTAATAGAGGAAATTCCGGCGGCTGGCGAGGTCGTCGCTAAAATTGTTGAGGAATTCCTGGATACGGGCACAAGCGGGAAGTTGGAGGAGTTCGCGGGCGATACGCCACGAACGGTTGTGGAACTCGTGCCTATCCCTGGGCTCGGTGCCAAAACAATTAAGCGACTCTATGAGGAAGTCGGTGTGGATAGTCTTGTTTCGCTCCGAACAGCGATTGATGAAGGTAAATTAAAAGGTTTCAAAGGCATCGGCAAAAAGACGTTGGAAAAGATTGAGGCATATCTTGATACAGCATTATCCTCACCAACGATGTCTAACAAGGGAAAAAAACAATAGGTGGAAATTGGGGCGAAACATCAGGAGTTTGGTGGAAAAAAGTAACCCAAAGTGCGTAGCTCGTAATGAAACGGAGAGTGGCTTGAGAACGGAACATCAAAGTTCAAATCGATGTGGTTTAACCGCAAGGAAAATTAGAAAAATGGCAAATTCATTGACAACGGGTGAAATGGTTGATGGCAAGAAGCATGGGTATTGGGTCACCTATTACGCGAATGGATTTAAGCGGAGCGAAGGTCGCTACATCGCTGGCAAGAAAGAAGGACCTTGGATCAATTATCACAAAAATGGGAACAAGTCGGGCGAATCCTCCTTCCGCGATGGAAAATACGAAGGTCCCTGTTTCACCTACTATGAAAATGGAAACCTCAGATCCAGCGGGGTCTTTCCCAAACATGTAGGCAAATCCTACGATGGCAGAAAGGAGGGTCCCTTTTACAATTACGAAGAGGATGGTGAGACTGTGTGGCTAATTATAACCTACAAAAGAGGCGGTAGCCGTGCGAAACCGGATGAATATCCGCTTGGAGTCTGCGACGTTTGCGGCGAAGTCAAACGTTTGGCGTGGAAGGAGACTTGTCCGAAATGTGGTGCTGAACTGGATAATATTGCCCCATAAGTAGATTTGCGGTATAATCTCGACAAGAGAAAAAGGTAGCAAATCTGATCCAGTTGTTATGTAAGTTAACATCTCATGGAAGATGTTTTCGCGCGACCGAGATTGTTGTGTCTATCTTTGTGTGAATATTTTCCTAACTGAATGCATAGGATAAAAATGGGGTAAAACGATGAGAGTTATAGGTGCTTTTATCGCGGTGACGGTTCTCTTTATTACAGGGATATGGGTTCAGGAAAGTAGGTCGAAAATCGATCCAGAAACCCTTATGGGAATGTGGCTCTTTGATCAGGGAAAAGGGGATGTGGTTAAGGATTCCTCGCCAAATGGGAACGATGGAGAAATTGTTGATGCCGGGCGGGTAGAAGGAAAGGAAGGCATGGGAATCGAATTTGATGGAGCCAGTCATGTGGTTATCCCAGCGAGTAAGACCACTGACGATTTCCTTGACGGATTTACGTATCTGCTTTGGGTAAAACCACTTCGTAACCCTTCCGGTCCGCACGTTCGACTCATAGAAAGGGATTGGCACAATCCAAACATTCTTATCGGTCCGACCGACTTTTATGGCAGTTTCGTCAAAGGCGGCGGAATAGATAATAGTCAAATCCGGGGTGGCACTTGGGAGATGGACGAGTGGAGTTTTGTCGCCTTAACACACGACGGTAAGACGCTTATCCTCTATGTTGATGGCGAAGCCGTTGCGGATTTAGGCGTCGGAAATCCGGATTTCAGTCAGCAGCATGATGGCGGCTCAATCTGGTTAACCCGTTGGAAAGGTGGAGCGGGATGGGACTTTGCGGGGGTCCTTGACGAGGTCGCTATTTTCAATACTGCCCTCGGTGAAGATGATCTCAATGACATTATGGAAAAAGGACTTGAGAAGGCACTGTCCGTTTCCCCAATTGATAGATTGACAACAACTTGGGGACACATCAGGGGAATAGCAGTCAGTGGTCAGTAGTCAAAAGAATAGCGGTCAGTTGTCAGTAAGACTTTGTAGCAGGAACGGTTTTCGTTTAAGCTGTAAACCCTCTTTACTTACGGCTGATTGCTCTTAAAACCGCGAGGAAAATTAAAAGAATGGCAAAATCACTTACAGATGGTGAGATGCTCAATGGCAAGAAGCACGGCTATTGGACCACCTATTACGCGAATGGATTTAAGCGGAGCGAAGGTCGCTATATCCATGGCAAAAAAGAGGGGCTTTGGATTCAATACTACAAGAATGGGAACAAGACAAGCGAAGCCTCCTTCCGGGATGGCAAGAACGAAGGCGACTATATATGTTATTACGAGAACGGGAACCGCAAATGGGGCGGTCCCTATCGAGAACACGATGGCAGTTCTGCTGATGGCAGAAAAGAAGGCGTCTGGCTCTGTTACGAAGAGGATGGCGAGACGGTGTGGCGCATCATCACCTATAAGAAAGGCGGTGCTCGTGCGAAACCGGATGAATATCCGCTCGGTGTCTGCGATGTTTGTGGTGAAGGCAGACGTTCTACATGGGGCGATACCTGTCCACAATGCGGCACAGAAGTGGTTGAATAGCCAGCAGAAATTTTGAAGTTTTTTGTCTAAATCGGATTTCAATCGGTAAGTAACAAGCCTACAGAGAACCGAGGAAAAAGACACTTGGAAATCAAATCAGAGTTTTGGCGCGCTTTGGCGTTGTTAGTGATATTTTTCGCTTTGCGACCCCCAAGTGCAGTAAAGGCTGAGACAGAGACAGAATCCGCTCACAGAGTCGCGACTGCTGTTCGAATTAAAGACGCACCCCCACAATTGGATGGCGTTTTAGATGATGACATCTGGGAGACCGCGCCCCTCCACGAAGGCTTTCGGCAGCGTGATCCTGATGAAGGGGAACCGGTATCTCAACGCACCACATTCCAAGTCGCTTATGATGATGAAGCCGTCTATTTTGCGGTCATGTGTTATGATAGCGAACCCGATAAAATTGTTTCCCGCCTCGTTAGGCGGGACGACTATGTTGATTCCGATAAAGTCCAGATTCTCCTTGATCCGCACTACAATCGGCAGCGAGCCTTCTCATTTACTGTCTATCCCTCTGGCTCTGTAATAGATGGCATTACTGGGGGCGGTGGCCCGAATGGTTGGAATAACGCTTGGGATGGTGTCTGGGACGCAAAAACTCGGATTCACGAAAATGGGTGGGCGGTGGAGTGTAAAATCCCGTTTTACATGTTCCGCTTCTCTCCAAAAGACAAATACACGTGGGGACTACAGGTAGAGCGAGAGATTAGTCGCAGAAAAGAGCGTGCCCACTGGCGTTTGATTAAGAAGGCTGAACCGGGTTGGATATCACATTTCGGTGATCTGGTAGGAATTGAGAATATCCATCCGTCTCGTCATTTAGAATTGATACCCTATGCGATGGGCAGGACAACTCTGAACAGCAAGTCTGACTTGTGGGGGAGTGTTGGTGGCGATGTCCAGTATGGAATTACCACTGGGACAACGCTCAATGCCACAATCAACCCTGATTTTGGACAGGTGGAGGCAGACCCTGCTACCTTGAATCTATCTGCCTATGAGGAGTATTTTGAGGAACGGAGATCCTTTTTTGTCAAAGGAGCGTCCATTTTTCGTGTTGGAGGCGAGGGAAATCAGTTCTTTTACTCACGGCGGATTGGACGGCAGCCGGACCATTTTGAAATCCCTGATGGTACCACAGAACTGAGTCGTCCAGAAGCCACAACGATCCTCGGTGCTGCCAAGATCGTCGGAAGAACCAATAGCAAGACTTCCTTTGGTATTATGGAAGCTGTTACCGCGCCAGAGTATGTGCAGGTTAAGGAAAAAGGCAAGACCCGCGATCACCTCATTGAGCCGTTGACGAACTACTTTGTCGGTCGAGTGACACAAGACGTACTGGAAGGAAACTCTCGTGTTGGACTGGTAACGACGGCAGTGAACCGACAGTCTTCTAACGCCTCTTATGTAGGTGGACTTGACTGGGACTTGAAGTTTGCGAAGGAACGGTACCAGATAAGCGGAATGTTAGCGGCAAGCCAAGCGGGAGAACTTGACGCACGTAAATCGGGTTACCTCGCACATATTGAATTTCAGAAACAGGGGGGTTGGTGGAGACTTTATACCAATTTTAACGTACTCTCTCCAGAATTAGAAATAAATGACATCGGTTATTCTCAGCGCGGCGATATGATGAGGTGGTTTTATGACTTCATCGTTAAAAAAGAGCAACCGTTTAGTATTTTCCGAGAGGTGAGTTTAGGTCTCTACGGTTGGCGAGAATGGAATTATGATGGCGTTAGCATCGGACGCTATTCCGAGATATGGACAGATGGTAAGCTGAAAAACTATTGGGAGTATGACCTATGGGTGGGTCGGAACTTGGAATCGTTTAGGGACGAGGATGTCCGACGCGGTGGGACGCTGATTAAGAATCCTGCGGGTTGGTGGATTTTTAGCCGACTTTCTACCGATAGTCGTAAGATGGTTCAGATTGAACTGAATCCGATCTTCGCATGGGACGATGATACCAAGAGTTCTGAAAAGGAAGTCAGTCTCCGTCTGAAGATTCGTCCTGTATCAAACATTGAACTGAGTATCGGACCGATGTATCGCTATCGAATTTACGATGCTCAGTGGGTCGATTTAATTGAAGAAAACATCAATGGACACATTAAAAAGCACTACGTCTATGGGGAGTTAACGGCTCAAACGCTTGACTTCACGACGCGCGCAAATATCAGTTTTACCCCGACGTTGAGTCTTCAATTCTATGTGCAACCGTTCATTACTGTCGGGGACTATACCAACTTCAAAGAGTTGGTCGAGCCGAGGTCTTATCAATTCAAACCGTATCCACTGCAGCGAAACCCCGATTTCCACATGCGTTCGTTGAGAGGTAACGCCGTCTTTCGCTGGGAATTCCGTCCTGGGAGTACGTTGTTTTTGGTTTGGTCCCAATCACGTGCGATTGAATTAGAAGAGGTAGGAGCGGAAGACCTTGAATTTCGTCCATTTCACCGGTTGCGTAGCAGCTTCACCGATGAAGGAAAAAATATATTTCTGATTAAATGTCGGTATTGGTTTGGTATATAATGGGGATGCTCTGGCGAATCGTTGATTCTATCAGATTGATGGATTTTTACGGACAATCTCTTTATACACAGTTGGTGTGCCGATTTTGGATTAAAATTCGGACTTATTTCTTTTTTTTGAAATTATGCACCTTTTTCACCCTAAAATTGTGTCTTTAATAACAGGAACGGATTTTTTGTCTGCACGCTCTTATGTCAAACTCACGTTGATATTCGGTCATATAGGCTCAGACGGAAGCGATGTCTAACTTGATAGTGCGAGAGCCAACGGATTAGATCCTTTCAGGATCATTTGAAACTTGGCTTTTGAACAAAACTGTCCAGAAATTGGACGACGGAAACCGCTTCGTCAGGCAAAATTAGCGAAAAATCTACTTTTAGATGTAATTTCACACGCAAGTCGCTTTTGGCATAGAAATTGCTCTGATATTTATAAGGTTCCTTAGCAAATATAGGGAAATTTTCCTCGCCTATGGAGAGAAATGTGATTTTTCTTGACAGGTAATGTGAAAATTGTTAATATGAATATCAGAAAAACCAGATTAACAACACGTTAAAGCGCGAATGCTTAACTACATAGGAGGAGCGTAACATGAAATCGCGCCGAATACCTCTCGTATGGATGGTATCGCTCATCATACACGTCTGCCTCGCAGTCGTTGTAGGGTATATCGCCATCTCATCTCAACCACAGAAAGCACAAGATACCATTGATTTGAGCTTCTTCATTGTCACACCACCCCAAGCGGCGAAGCGGGATGTTATTCCGAAGCCAGCCGTTGTAACAACCCCTGTTCCAGATTTAAGAGTCGTTCCACAAACTGAGACAACACCACGTCGGACCACGGTCGCACGCTCGGCGAGGTCGTCCGCAACCGCAGCCCCCGCGGCGTCACTAATGACGGGCGCGCCAGCTGCACCGAGAGGGCAGCAAATCAAAGTTCCGAGTTCGTCTTCCGTAATCCAGCATACTGCACAACCGCTGTCAACGGCTGCGAAATTACCCACAGCATCAGATGGATTGCCTACCGCAGGCTTACCCAGTGAAGGCGGCATTACTGATGGTATAAGCGCAGGTGTCGGTGACGGCTTAGGTAGCGGGACCAGGCGCGGGGCTTTCGGTTCTGGAGCCGGTCTTGGACAAGGACGGGGACAAAGCCGCGGTAGGCTAAACTCACTCGTAGAGGGAGCAGGTGTTGCAAATATCAACGCATCGCTGTCAGATGTTACAGAGAACATCGTGTTGGGAAACGGTGTGCCACCACTCCCGAAGGGAAGCCCAGGGGCTATCATTCAAGGACGCGGCACAGAGATTATAGGGCAACTCAATCTCGTCCGTCTCGACGACCCATTGCATCCGAACCTCGATATATGAGGCAGCGGCATCGGACATCTCCGATTCGGGGCAGGTCTGCCCTATTTAGTCAAATCGCTGAATACAGAAACAGGCGTCCAAACCCAAATGGTTGACGCAGTCCAAATTACGGATGCAGCGTTCTTTGAGTCACCGATTATCTTTATGGAACCGGTTCCCAAGGCATCAGTGACACTCCAGAACGGACTGTTAGGTGGCAATGTCTGGAACGTGAGTGCGGATCGCTCTTCCTTCGGCTATACCGATCGGGAAGCGCAACGGATTCGTGAGTATATCATTAATCGCGGTGGTTTTCTCTATATGCCCACGCACGGAAACACGGAAGCAGCCATGCAGCCTGCGCTGCGCGTCTTGCGGCAAATTCTTCCTGAATACCACCTCACGACTATCCCTCAAGACCACGAGATTTACAATAGTTACTATGAGTTGAACGGGCCACTCCGATTTCCTGTTCGGAAAATTGGATCTACTATTCTCCATCACGGTCCCTATCGTCAGTTGCAAGGTGTCTTCATTGATGATCGGTTGGCTGTTCTTGTCGATACGGAAGCAATGATACATGTGATGGATGGTGCCGTACAGAAACCTTTCTTCGGTCATTATCAGGACCGGAATAAAATTTTAGACGAATTCGCTCCAGCTGCTGCACGACAACTCGTTAATATTGTCATCTACGCAGTGACGCATGGCAATATCTCGGATTACAGCAACTATATCCCCGCGAGTACTCTCGCCGATGGGGATATAGATAGCGTTCCGCAGAAAATGTCTAATGGTGCAAGTCAGTTGTAAGCATTCTAATTGAGAACAGGACATAACTACCTATAAACAATAAGCCGCGTCAATCCTTTGGCGTGGCTTATTGTTTTTCCTGAAACCTTTGCTTTTATCCTCACTCTTTTGCCTTCTAATCGTACGTTATTAACCTTGAGTTTTATTGGACGGTTTTCGGTCCAGTAACGTGGGTGCTGCGTGACTTAAACTATTTTTGTCGGGAATACTTGATAATTCCGCAAAAATAGGCGAGATAGTGGCAAAATCGCGTTTCTATTTGACAATTCGGGGTTAGATATGTATAATATAAACAATAATCGTCCTTTTAGGGCACGGTTTCTATGCCCATATGAATAAGTTTTAACAGGGATGCAATAAGGAGACTTAATACAAAAATGGCTGATTACGCAAATTCTGATGTTTTGGTAAGTACGGAATGGGTCGCTGAGCATGGTGGTGATGCTGGCATCCGACTGCTTGAGGTTGATGTCGATACTTCAGCATACGCTGACGGACATATCGCTGGTGCAGTGGGACTCAATTGGGAAACACAATTGTGCGATCAAGTTCGACGCGATATTCTCACGAGAGAACAGTTCGAGGCACTCTGCAATGACAGCGGTATTGCCAACGATACCACTGTTATTTTTTATGGGGATAACAATAATTGGTTCGCGACGTATGCTTTGTGGCAATTCCGCTATTACGGACACGATGAAAGTCTGTTGAAAGTGATGAACGGTGGTCGTCAAAAATGGATCGATGAAGGCAGAGAGCTTGTCACTGACGTTCCGGATCATTCCAGCACAGGATATCAGGCGAAATTCCCCGACGACAATGTCCGCGCTATAGCGGGTACAGTTCGCGACACATTAGGGCAAGGCGTTGTTAATCTGGTTGATGTTCGTTCGCCTGCTGAATTTACTGGCGAAGTTATTGCACCTCCCGGTATGAGCGAGACGGCGCAACGCGGTGGACACATCCCCGGCGCAGCAAACATTCCGTGGGCGACAGCAGTGGCTGAAGACGGCACGTTTAAGTCTCACGACGAACTGCAAGCCATCTACGGCGGGGCAGGCGTTGATGAAGATAAGGAAACAATCGCTTATTGCCGTATCGGTGAACGTTCATCGCATACTTGGTTTGTGCTGAAGTATCTACTCGGTTATGAGAAGGTCCGCAATTACGATGGTAGTTGGACAGAATGGGGCAATCTTGTCGGAGCACCCATTGCCCGCGACTAAGGAAATAGCTGTCAGCTGTTGACGTGCTTTGCCGGTGACGATGGCTGCTTTGTGTCTGACCGAAGGATCATAGTCCCAAGTATCGCACCGGGACAGATATGTGCCAAGGTGCGTTTTAACGCGACCCATTTCATCGAACCGCAAGGAAAGTTAAAAAAGCCTGCTCTGTGTCTGATCCAAGGATCGTAGTCCGAAGCAACGCGCCGGGACGGATATACGCCAAGGCGCGTTTTAATACGACCTATCTCATCGAACCGCAAGGAAAGTTAAAAAGGCCTGCTCTGTGTCTGATCCAAGGATCGTAGTCCGAAGCAACGCGCCGGGACGGATATATGCCAAGGCGCGTTTTAATACGACCTATCTCATCGAACCGCAAGGAAAGTTAAAAGTGCCTAAATTTGTTTCCACCCATGTTATTGCCTGTATGACCCGCCAAGATGTCTCACGATTGGTAAAGCGTTTCAAAGAGGAAGAGAACGCCGATGTAAGCAACATTCGAGTCTTGTGCGATACGCTGTCAGGACGAATGATTTGCGAATGGGAAGCACGCGATAGCGTAACCTTAATCGAGTGGTTGAAAAAGTGCAACGTCCAGATACGCGGAACGGGCGAATGGCTCATGGCGGTTCAATATGAGTCAATCGACGATGAACTCGTAGTACCTCCGCGGCACACTGCTTAGGTCCTTCGGCACACAACGTAACAGCGTGAAATCGATGTACTACTTAACCCGACAGACAGCGTTTGAAGCATCACACTACAACCGTATCCCTGAATTGAGTGCTGCAGAGAACTTTGAGTTGTTCGGTGCTGCCGCGAATCCAAATAGCCACGGGCATAACTACGTGCTTGAAGTGATGGTCAAAGGCAGTGTGGATGTAGATGACGGTATGGTAATCAATTTGGTTACCTTGGATGCATTGTTGAAAAGCGAAGTACTCACCAATTATGATCACAAACACCTGAACCGTCAACACCCTACTTTCGCAAACAATCCGCATTTGCAACCGACGTGCGAGAACATAACTGTGGAGATTTGGCAGCGGCTTGTTCCTTCTCTGCCAGAGGGAATGTTGCACAGGGTGCGACTCTATGAGAGTGCGACAAATTTTGCAGACTATTATGGGGAAAGAGCGATGGTTTATCTTACTAAAGTCTACGAGTTTAGTGCGGCTCACCGCTTGCACAGCCACGCGCTCAGTGACGAAGAAAACCAGGAAATCTTCGGAAAGTGCAATAACCCAGCTGGGCATGGGCATAACTATGTTCTTGAAGTCACCGTAAAGGGCAACGTAGATGCGAGAACTGGGTTGGTTACGGGGCTGAATCATCTTGACGAAGTTGTTCAAAAACAGGTCTATGCGCGTTTTGATTACAAGCATTTGAATCTTGACACACCCGAGTTTGAGATCCTCAACCCGACTTCGGAGAACTTTGTCAAAGTGCTTTGGAATGTATTAGAACCGAACTTGCAACCAGTTGTTTTACACCGCATTCGCTTGCGAGAGACCCCCAAAAACCATTTTGACTACTATGGCGAGTAATCCATCTTTCTATCCAGTAAGCGTGTAAAAACACAGCCCATTGGAGGCACATTTTAACATAATGGAGTTTAATCAGGATAACGTTACCCCTGAGTTAGAAGGGCTCTTTACCAAAGTTCTTGAAAGTTTAGGCGAAGATCCGAGTCGTCAAGGTTTGGTGAAAACACCGCTGCGTGCAGCGAAAGCGATGGAATTCTTGACGAGCGGCTATCATCAGAGTGTTGATGAAATTCTGAATGGAGCCATCTTTGACGAAGATTATGACGAAATGGTGATTGTGAAGGAGATTGAATTTTACAGTCTCTGTGAACACCATATCCTTCCGTTTTGGGGTAAATGTCACGTTGGATATCTCCCACGGAAACAAATTGTGGGTTTGAGTAAGATTCCGCGTATTGTGGATATGTTTTCCCGTCGATTGCAAGTTCAGGAACGTCTCACGCGTGAGATTGCCGAAGCACTCGAAATCGCTCTCGACCCGCAAGGTGTCGCGGTCGTGATGGAGGGACAACACCTCTGCATGATGGCACGCGGCGTTGAAAAGCAAGCACCGGTAATGACAACGAATGTCATGCGCGGGACGTTTCGTGAGGATAGTTCAACCCGCGCGGAGTTTCTGAGGTGCATTCAAGTATCCTAATATATAACGCATTTGAATCTCTGACTGGCGGATCGCTGGTGCCTTTGGTAGTGTGCTTTTAAAGAACTGCTTCTTACAAACGGCGATGTTTGCAACTACACCTGAAATCGGAGTGTGTGAGTTAAGAATTTTACAAATTCCCAGTCGCAACGTAGTGGAACGATGCCCAGGGGCTCATAGTTTAAAAATGTGGAGGTGGACATGATTTCTCCAAGCCATCCTAACGCGACAGAAATAGGAAAACTTGATGGAAAAGTCGCGATAATCACTGGGGCATCAAAAGGGATTGGTAAAGCGATCGCTTTCGCTTTTGCCGCGGCAGGCGCGAAAGTCGTGCTCGCTGCTCGAACACGTGAGACACTTGAACAGGTCGCAGAGGAGCTTAGAGTAGGAGGGATTTCTAATTCTGATTCCGTACTCGTTGTTCCAACAGACGTTACCGATGCCAATGCTGTGAAGCAACTCATCCAACGGACATTGGATGTTTACCAACACGTGGACATTCTAATCAATAATGCGGGGATCGGTCATTTCGGACCAATTGTTGATTTCGAGCCTGACGACTGGGATGCGGTACTCAATTCCAACTTAAAGGCTGTGTATCTCTGCGCAAAGTACGCGCTTCCGTCCATGTTGGCACGAGGCAGTGGACAGATTATTAATGTCCTTTCAATCGCCGCGAAAGTTGCGTTTGAAGCCTCAAGTGCGTATTGTGCCGCGAAAGCAGGTGCGTTAGCATTGACAAAGGTTTTAGCCAGTGAAGTCCGCCAACAGAATATTCGAGTTACCGCTGTGTTACCCGGGTCGGTGCATACCCCATTTTGGGACGATATACCGGAACACCCAGACTTTGAACAGATGTTAACACCTGAACATGTTGCTGGTACGGTTGTCTCCGTTTGTCAACAGCCACCGGGTATGGTGACTGAAGAAATTGTTGTAATGCCGCCGCTCGGAATTCTCTAATGGAACATGCTTGAATCCTCTCTAATACCAAACGGATGAGCGTTATAGAAAAATTAGGGCGATATGTCTATAAGTGTTCTCAGGAGGTAAAACGTCCGAGTCGTCGCCGAATACGAATCTTGCGGATAGCACGTGCGTCAGCATCTATAACTGTGATGATAGAATCACCCAAGTCAAGTTCAGTCCCAATTTCTGGAATAGTGCCGGTCCGATCCAGAATGTAGCCAGCAACCGTCTCATAATCACCGTCGGGGATTGCGAGCCCGTAGTGTTCTTCAAGCAAATCTACTTCAGTTCTTGCATCACATTCAAGGATCTGAGGCGTAATCAAACGGATAAATTCGGGGACATCGCGTTCGTCTGCAAATTCGCCGACAATTTCTTCAACAAGGTCTTCGATGGTAACAAGACCAACGGTGCCGCCATATTCATCAACGGCAAATACCATTGTATGCCGAGTATCCTGAATCTCTTTGAGGAGAGCATTGATATTTTTAGATTCAGGCACGTGCAATACTGTTCTAATGAATGGTTCAATCGTGTTAGTCAGGGGCTCCGGTTGCTCGCGATGATTTGAATTCGGCTCTGGTTCAACGTCAGTATAAATAACATCCAGGAGGTTAACAATCCCAACGATATTATAGATTTGTTCTTCGTAGACCGGAATTCTCGAAAAGCCGGAGTCAGCAGCGATTTGCAAAAAGTCTTCGCATTTTGTATTTTTCTCAATCGCGGCGATATCGACAAGTGGGACCATGACCTGTGCGACCGTCCGATCTTGTAAATTGAGCAAGCTATGAATCATACGTCGCTGATCGGTATGTAGGTTGCCGGAACGTTCCCCCATTGTTGCGAGAAGCCGTAACTCTTCACGTTGTGCATCAGGACTCGGTGTACTCTCGCTCCTATCTATGAGTTTCACGATAAACTGTGTCAAAGTTTGCACAAGGTAGATAAGGGGTGCTAAAATCATTTCAGAAAGGCGTAAAAGATAGGCATAGCGTAGTGCCAAAGCATCTGCCTTGACCCGAAAGATAGTTTTCGGTAAAATTTCTCCAAAGATAAGGAGTAAGGTGGTTATACCGACCGTGGCAATGAGTCCCTGTAGACTTACTGCAAGGTTTGGGAGTCCTCGGGCAACAAGCCCTTCACCGAGTTGTGCAATTAGCACATTTGCAAGATTCGTTCCGACCAGTGTGAGTGCAAGCATTCTCTGGGGCGATTCTACTAAGCGGTGGACAATGCTCGCTCTGGCATTCTCGGATTCAACAAGCTGATTAATTCGGATCTTATTCACAGAGACCAGGGCTGTTTCCGAACCGGAGTAAAACGCTGACAGTACAAGGCAAATAAGAATTGCGAGGGCAAGCGAACTTAGCACAGCAATCTGCGCTGTGCTCCCAGCACCGAGTAAAAAGAGCGATAATAGAAGAATTTTCAATTGTTTCGTGTCCGGTATCCGTTGTTGTTACGCTTCAGTTTTAGCCGTTGGTAACCGGCATTTTGATAAATAAACTTGTAATAGCATTGCCTTCTGTAGCAGCAATTTCAAATTCGATACCGTTCTCGTCAATGTAGGATTCGCCAACGGACGGAATGCGTCCGAAGAGTCCGAGGACATAGCCACCAATAGTGTCTACGTCATCTTCGCTGAGTTTTAGTTCGAATTGCTGATTGAGTTCGCGAATGCTCATGCGTCCAGAAGTTTCAAGTAACAACGGTGCTTCAGAGTGTTTGACAAGATCAGGTGGAGAATCATCTTTATCGTGTTCATCGACGATGTCTCCGACGACCTGTTCAATAATGTCTTCGGTAGTGACGATGCCTGAAACACCTCCATACTCATCTCGGAGAATCGCCATTTTGGTTTTTTCGCGTGTGAGTTGTAGAAGCAATGCCCCGATCTTACGGGTTTCAAGGACGAAGATGGGTTCGCGTATGAGGGAGGCGTTAGAAGGGGCTTCAAAAATCTGATCCCGTTTTTCGAGGAAATCATCAATTGTGAGTGAATTCACAGCGGTGTGTCGCCAGAGTGCTAAATCTTTGACATAGAAGATACCACAGATATTATCTATTTGCTCTTGATAGACCGGAATGCGTGAAAACCCATATTCCTTTGCTTGTTTTAATGTTTCTTGAATAGTGTTTGATGTTGGAACTGCGACGACTTCGGTCCGCGGTACCATAATCTCTTTTGCCTCAATGTCGCGTAATTGAAGGATATTGCTCACAATTTCCCGTTCATTGGACGGGAGTGCTTCTTCGTGGTAGGTGTCGACAATCTCTCTAAAATCCGTCGCTGTGAGGTGTTCCGTGGGTGATGAGTGTCCGCCAAATACTGGAATAAGAAAGTCAATGATTCTGCGGAGTAAGCCACGTAACGGTGAAATGATAACGGAAAATATCCATAGTGGTGGAGCAGCAATTTTCGCAAAAAACTCCGGATGCTTGATTGCACAAGTTTTCGGAGTCATTTCACCGAAAATAAGCATGAGGAGGACACTAAGGACTGTGGCTGTTGCGAACTGGAGCACTTCTGTATATTGTGGAAGCACTTGTTTAACAAGCCAGAGCATCAGAATCGCAAAGGCGACATTGACAAGATTATTACCAAGTAGGACGGTGATAAACAGTCTGCGTGGGTTGTCAACAAAACTGACTATTGCAGACGCGCTGCCTTTTTCAAGACGGAGCCTTTCGATTTGGACGCGGGTAAGTGCGCATAGAGCCGTCTCGGAGCCAGAGAAAAAGCCTGAGAGGACGAGTAACCCTGTTAAACTGATCAGATAGGGGAGTAGTGGAACAACTTCCATTCTTTTTTAGAAGACAACTTTTTGATGGAAATGGGTGCCGAAAATTGCTATTAGGTACACTGAATCAGCGGTAATTTGTAATTTAGGCTTCCTTATCTATTTAATAATAACATATTGACAAAAAATTCGCAACAAAAATATCACCTTTTGTAGATGTTGTTCGTAAGCCAATATTAAGATATATCTTAACCTCAAACAAATGGTGCTAATTTTGAGGATGTCTATGACAAAGTTAGAACAGATGCAACAGATCGAAGCATGTGGTATTGTCGCTATCATTCGTGCCAATAGTGCGAATGAGTTGATTGAAGCAGCGGCGGCAATTCATGCAGGTGGTGTTAACGTAATTGAAGTGACGATGACAACACCGAATGCGTTACAAGTAATTAACGACGTTTCATCCACTTATGGAGATACAGTTCTCGTAGGTGCTGGATCGGTATTGGATGCAGAGACAGCACGCGCTGTAATGTTATCAGGTGCTGATTTTGTCGTCAGTCCGGTTACAAAACCAGATGTAATCGAGATTTGCAACCGCTACGGTAAAGTTGTTATCCCCGGGGCATTTACGCCAACAGAAATCTTGATGGCATGGGAAACAGGAGCGGACTATGTGAAGGTATTCCCATCAAGTGGTGTCGGTGCCGACTATATAAAAGATGTGAAAGCTCCGCTGCCACAGATCCCGCTGGTGCCAACAGGTGGTATCAGTGCGGAAAACGCCGCTGATTTTATCACAGCCGGTGCAACCGCTTTAGGAGTCGGAAGTGCTCTCGTTAACAATCAACTTATTGCTGCTGGTGAATTTGCAAGCCTCACTGAGAGAGCTGAGAAACTGATCAAGGAGGTACAGCGCGCCCGTTCAGGCTCTAATTCAGTTTAGGGTTGTTAAAAATGTATTTTTATATTCACGATTAATCTTAATTCTGTTAATTTCATCAATCTTCCCCCAAGACCCAATCCTTTAGGTTAGGGATGTGGGCGGGCTCCTTTTTCCTTGACAAAAAGCGTTAGAAATGTTACAATGCTCTTGTAATGTAAGGTTGTGAATTAGGTTGTTGTTCGCTATCCACATGTGCGACTCGTATAAAGTTACATCACAATACGGAAAAGCAACAGGCGCATGCTGCAGTTATCCTTGAGTGTAATGGATACGACAGGTAAAAGCGTCGATCCCCGAAAACACTCTCATATTATAAAAAGTCGCCTTCGGGCGAGAGGTGTGCTTAGCGTGCCTCTGTGGAGACAGGGGAAGACCTTCTACGGAGGGCTGCTGTCTGTGAAGCACAAGCCCTAACCTTTAGGTTGTGGGTACTATGACTACTGAGATGTATACTCTTTCCCCTTTGAGTGCCGATTATGCAGATTGACCAACTAATCTTAGGTAAATATAGATTGCTTGAGTTTCTCAATTCAGGGGGATTCTCCTCAGTTTTTCGCGCCCGCGAAGAAATGACAAATCGAATTGTTGCGATTAAAGCCTTAACAAAAACCGCCTATCCTGCCAGCAGAATGAAGTTTTTGCTGACTGAATTTCAAGCAATGTCAAAGATTTGGAGACATCCAAATATTGTCTCCATTCATACCGTCGAACCCGGCGAAAGTGACTATGTCGCGTGGATAGTGATGGAATATGTTGAGGGCAAAAGTCTTCACGATCTAATGCAAGAGGGCGCACTCAGTCTAACAGATACTCTCAATATCGGCTTAGACATTTGCCGCGGGCTAAAAACAGCGCATGCTCACAAGATTATGCATCGCGATATCAAACCGCAAAATATCTTACTCACAACCGAAAAAGAGGCGAAAGTCGCCGACTTTAGCATCGCGCGCATATTTGGCGAAACCACCGAATTTGCCGAAACCATGGCTGGCACCCGTCGGTACATGGCACCCGAACAACACTACGGAGCTTATGACTATCGTGCAGATCTTTATTCTACAGCACTCATCTTGTATCAAGCTGTAACCGGGCGATTCCCGTTCTCAGGTGAAAATAAGGAAATTGATAAAAAGAAAGCAGCCGGAGAAATAGAAGAAATCCATAGATCTCCTGAAGTACTCCGCAATTTCCTACAAAAATCACTTCACCGACAACTCTCAGAACGCCATCAGAGTGCCGATGAGATGTACGAAGAATTGGATCGGATTCGCCAAGATGAGTATGTTAAACAAGCTTCCCAGCTTATTGATGCAAGTGTTAATTCCAATAATCCAAGATTGGCAGAAGCACTTGAACGATACCGTAAAACGTTTCGTCTCTCGCTCGCAGACGCGGAACGCATGAATCAGAATCTCTTTTTTCAACGACGGCAGAAAGAGGAAAATAATAAACGCGAGAAATTGGCAACTCAAGTTCAAAGACACTATACACTCGCCACACGTTACATTGAGAACAAGGACTTTCGAAGTGTACTATCAGAACTCCACAAAGCAAGCTGTCTCTGTATCGACGATCAGGATTTAACCCAAACTGTAGATAATTTGTTTGAGGAACTCAATGCCGCGAACATGGTCTTCCCAGCAAATCCGACGGTTGAGGAAATTGTTGCACTCATTCAGAAATTACCGGAGAATGAAGGCACTGTTCTTCGTACATGGCTTGAACGTCAAATGTCAGTACCAGAAGAAACAACAGATATAACGCCCATACGACCTCGCGTTAGGGCAACCGGCAGTTATCGACTCGTAATTGAGGAAGCCTCACCGGAATTCCTACTCGATCAGGTTCACGGCGACATCCAATATCCTCATGAAGTAGAAGCATTTCGTATCTTTCGGCAAATTCAGATCTTTGAACAACAGGGACGGACTCGGCAGTGCCACGTACTTTATAGGAGACTCGGTAGATTCTATCAAAAACAGGCTAACAACTTTGTCAAGAAAGACGATTTAGAACTCGTCGCTAACTGTTATACACGCGCTCGCTTCGCTTACACGGTTGCAGAGAAGCAGCGTCTCGCCAGGAAAAACGCCAAAAAAGGTGGGATTTATTACACGCGCTTGGCACGTCAATTCGAACTACAGCGTTCATGGGAAGAGGCAGGAAAATCTTATATCCTTGCCGCTTACAACCACGGCTACGCGAATTTTCCATCACTCGTTGAAGAATGCCATCGAATGGCAACCGTGTGTTATTTTAACGCTGCTGAAAGTGCTCATCTTAATAGTGAATTACAAACTGCTTATGATTTTTACACGTTAATCTTAGCAGTCGGTGAAAAAATGTCTACACCGACAAAAATGGTAAGCGAAGCACAAAAATTAATGTCGGAGATCCCGGTCGAAAGTTAAAGGAACTACATAAGTGAAAGCAGCTTTGAAGCGCGGAGAAGTACTTGTCGGAACATTTGTACTTGAATTCGCTGGCTCCGCGATTGCGACACTTCTCGCAAGTGCCGGGGCAGACTTTATTATCGCAGACTTGGAGCACAGCTCCTTCTCCATAGAAACTATTGGGCGGACGATTCGGAACGCACGTGGTTCAAATTTGCCTTGTATTGTTCGTGTCCCCACACTTGAACGCCATTTTGTCTCTCGGGTACTTGATGCTGGTGCAACCGGTGTCATGATTCCTCGGGTTGAATCCTGTGAAGATATTGAAAAAATTAAAAAATGGACAAAATACGCCCCCGAAGGCGACCGAGGCGTTGCTTTCGGCATTGGACATACCGATTATGGTGACTTTACAAAACTCGATACCAGAGAATATGTCCACAACGCAAATCAGGAAATCCTCACCATCGGGCAAATCGAAACCATCCAAGCCGTTGAAAATCTAAATGAAATCCTCGATGCCGGCGAATTAGATGTTGTATTTATTGGTCCCTACGACCTATCCACGTCTATGGGTATCTCTGGTGAATTCGACCATCCATTACTTTTAGAAGCCATAAAAAATATTATTAACCTCACACAGACGCATAATATTCCTATAGGCTGTTATGTCAACGACTTTGAGAGCGGTGAACAGTGGTTAAATCTTGGTGTTCAACTGATTGCATGCGGAAATGATGCTTTTCTCTTAACCCGTAAATTTGCTGAGGAACATCAAAAGTTTAAAGATGCAGTAACCGTTTCAAACGCTCGTAAATAAGGGTTTGACCGGTTTTTAATTTTAAAGAATAGGACACGCACTGCAAAAAAAAATGGCAACTTACGATATTCTCACCATGGGACGAAGTTCTTTAGACCTCTACGCGAATGATATCGGTGCCGCATTTCCAGATATTAAAAGTTTTGGTGCCTTTGTTGGCGGATGTCCTACTAATATCAGCGTTGGTGTCCAGCGCCTTGGGCTTCAAGCTGCACTCCTCACCGCCGTTGGTGAAGATCCGGTTGGAGAATTCCTACTCAAGTTCTTGAAAGATGAGGGCGTTGAAATCCAGTTTATCCCGCACAAACCGGGATACCGAACAAGTGCTGTCGTCCTCGGTATTGAACCGCCAGATCGGTTCCCATTGATTTATTATCGCGATAACTGTGCGGATATTGAACTCACTATTGATGATGTTCTCGCCGCGCCAATCGTTGAAAGTCGAGCAGTGCTAATATCGGGAACTGGTTTGAGTAAAGAACCGAGTCGCAGCGCAACACTCTACGCTGCAGAACAAGCACAAGCACTCGGCAAACAAGTCTTTTTGGACCTTGATTTCCGGGCGGATCAGTGGCATGATCCAAGAGCATTCGGTGTTGTCATGCGATCAGCTTTACGTTATGTTGATATTGCTATCGGGACAGAAGAAGAAATCAAAGCGGCAACGCTTACGAATCTTTCACAACTCACAATTGAACACTCTCAAATCTCAAATCCTACGGTTGAAGGAGATATGGCACTTGCCATTGAGACGCTTTTAGGTGCCGGTCCAGATGCTCTGATAGTAAAACGTGGGATTGAAGGTGCGGATGTTCATTTAACGAACAGGGAAATCATCCACGCCACGCCGTTTCCTGTCGAAGTTTACAATACGCTTGGTGCCGGTGATGCTTTCGCAAGTGGTTTTATTTACGGTCATCTCAGTGGTTGGAGTTGGGAAAAGTCTGCCCGCCTTGGCAATGCCACGGGGGCAATTGTCGTAACACGGCACGGTTGTGCTAACTTTATGCCAACAATGCCCGAAGTTGATGAATTTGTCGCCGAACGCGGCGGATGGTAAACACACTGTGGCTTAGGTTCCATACCACAGCCATACACTACTTTGTCAAAGGAGCAGCAAACTTCATGAAAACACAAACACTCACGATGGGCCAAGCCATTGTTCAATTTCTTCGACAACAATATGTCGAACGAGATGGGAACGAGACCCAATTTTTTGCCGGCATGTTCGGAATCTTCGGTCACGGAAACGTTGCGGGTATCGGGCAAGCCTTGCATCAATATTCAGATTCCTTCCGTTTCTACCAGACCCGGAATGAACAATCGATGGTGCACACCGCTGCTGCATTTACCAAAATGAACAATCGTCTGCGAACCTTTGCCTGCACGTCATCCATCGGACCCGGGGCAACAAACATGATTACAGGTGCTGCAGGTGCAACGATTAACCGGCTACCAGTCCTCTTACTACCGGGGGACATCTTTTCCACACGCTTAGTTGCCCCAGTGTTACAGCAGTTGGAGTCCTCCGGTTCACAAGATTATTCAGTGAACGATTGTTTCAAGCCGATTTCACGTTATTGGGATCGGATTAATCGCCCAGAACAGATAATTACTGCCCTGCCAGAGGCAATGCGGGTGCTGACATCGCAAGCTGATACGGGGACGGTAACCTTAGCACTTCCACAAGATGTTCAAGCTGAAGCGTATGATTATCCTTCCCAACTGTTTGAGAAGCGTGTTTATACTATATCTCGACCTCGTGCTGATGTAGGTCTTCTTAATCGCGCAGCGGCGTGGATTCGCGAGAGTAAATCTCCTTTGATTATTGCCGGTGGTGGTGTTATCTACGGCGAAGCCACAGCACAACTCGCTCAATTTGCAGAGCAAACCGGTATTCCTGTCGGTGAAACCTTCGCAGGGAAAGGTTCACTGCCCTATAACCATCCGCAGAATCTTGGGGCAATAGGCGCGACTGGAACACCTGGCGCGAATATCACTGCTCGAGAGGCAGATTTGGTGATTGCAATCGGCACGCGCTTAAGCGATTTCACGACTGCTTCTAAAACTGCTTTCCAAAATCCCAATGTCCGTTTCATCAACATTAATGTTGCTGAATTCGATGCCTTTAAACATGCCGCCTTACCGCTCGTCGCAGATGCGCGTGTCACACTTGAAGAACTCACTACTTCCGTAGGGAACTATCACGTTGACACCGCTTATGCCACACAAATCAGAAACTATCGCGACGAATGGGAGGAAGAAGTGGATCGGCTTTACCATCTTGCGCACACTCCTTTACCGAGCCAAAGTGAGGTCATCGGTGTAGTTAATGAATTTTCCCGTCCTGAAGATGTCATGGTTTGTGCCGCAGGGAGTCTTCCTGGGGACTTGCACAAGTTATGGCGAACCCGTAACCCGAAACAATATCACTTAGAGTACGGATACTCGTGCATGGGCTACGAAATCGCTGGCGGATTAGGCATCAAAATGGCAGATCCGAACCGAGATGTCTACGTCATGGTAGGTGATGGTTCGTACTTAATGCTCGCACAGGAAATCATCACATCAATTCAGGAAGGTTTTAAACTAATCATTGTGCTTGTGAATAACGAGGGACATAGTAGCATTGGTGGGTTGTCTCGGGCAACCGGCGCGCAAGGCTTCGCCACTCGTTTCCGTTACCGAGAGGAAGAAACGGGTGAACTTGCTGGCGACTTTTTGCCAGTTGATCTCGCCGCGAACGCTGCCAGTCTTGGTGCCAAGGTCATTGAAGCAACAACCTTGCAAAGCCTAAAAGCCGCTCTGCATGAGGCGCGCGAAGCAGAACATACAACCGTTGTGAAGATTGATGTAGACTACTACCAAGGGGTTCCGCGCTACGAATCTTGGTGGGATGTGCCTATCGCGCAAGTCTCTGAAGTAGACACGGCGAAAGAAGCGTATGAAGAATACGAATTAGATAAGCGAAAGGAACGCTATTTCCTATAGTAATCTATATGGATGCGAACGAAAAAGTTATGAAAGCATCAGAATTGTTAGCAAAAGTCAAATCGGGAGAAGCCATTGCATGTAATTCATGTGATGAGAAAATCCCAGCGAATGACGTTTTAGGGTTTGTGTTTAAGTTGGGAACACTCGCCCCGCGCATGGAAAATGCAAACGTCGGTGATATTACCTGCGTTAAATGCCAAACTGTAGATCCAGATATTAATATTGAACCGCGCGGACCAGATGTTAAATTCGTTCGTGGCGACTAATCTGTAGAGGCTGATAGCCTGATTTGTCCATACTTTGATATGTCCGAATACATTGTTGGTAGAAATCCAGTTATAGAGCATCTACAGCGTGGGACTCAAGCCATAGAAAAAATCTGGATTGCCGAAGGGAATACCCGCTCGCGCATCCAACAGATTGTCATAATGGCAGAAAAGGCGGGGGTCCCTATACAACACTGTACACGACGCGAACTGGATAGGCTTGAGCCATCTGTACCACACCAAGGTGTTATTGCCCTTGTCACTCCAACGCGTTACAATGATCTGTCATCAATACTCGCGAAGATTGAACGTGGCGAGCACAATGCACTGTTAGTTATATTAGATAACATTCAAGACCCAAGAAACCTTGGGGCGATTCTCCGGACTGCTGAGGCTGTGAATGCCGATGCTGTTATCATTCCAAAGAATCGTGCTGTTGGCATCACAGCGGCTGTACACAAAGCATCAGCAGGTGCGTCTACATCAGTGCCCGTCGTTAAAGTGACAAACGTTGCACATACCATAGACACGCTTAAAGATGCAGGTATCTGGGTTGCCGGTGCCGCAGAGAAGGCATCTTGTCTGTACACAGACGCTGACTTGAGTGTGCCTTTGTGTCTTGTTTTAGGAAGTGAGGGTAAAGGGATTCGACGGCTTGTGAAACAAAAGTGTGACTATCTTGTTTATTTGCCGATGCTCGGAAACATTGACTCTCTCAACGTTTCAGTTGCAGCAGGTGTTTTGTTATATGAAGTAATTCGACAACGTGATGTGAACTGAATTCGCGTACTTCAAATGAAGTTTTCTTCCTTCAGGCTGACAAAAATCCCATCGCCGATAATGATGTGATCCAACACTTTAATCCCAATTTGGTTTCCAGCCTCAATCAACTGTTTTGTTGCCCGAATGTCTTCTTGGCTCGGTTGAGGATCTCCGGATGGATGATTGTGAACAAGGATAATTGAATTCGCTGATTCCTCAATAGCGAATCGGAAAATTTCGCGTGGATGAAAAACGCTGGCGTTTAGCGTGCCTTCAAAAATTGTTCCTTCTGACAGTTTTTTGCCCCAATTCATATCGTCACTGAGATTACCAGCGACACCTTTGGTTGTCACACCGCCCTTGGTATCAAGGCACAAGACACAAACGATTTCCTTCTGTAGGTACCGCATTTTAGACATCATCAGGTCTGCGACATCAGCTGGAGATGTAATCTTATCACGATCGGCGTGAAAACGTGCCAATCGTTTTCCGAGTTCAAGTGCCGCGACGATCTGTGCTGCTTTTGCCTCGCCAACGCCTTTAATTTTCTCAAATTGTTTCGACTTGTGATCCGCCATCCGCTTCAAGTCGCCTTCAAACGCTATAAGGACCTGCTCACCGAGTTGGATAGCGGTTGTTCCTTTGAAACCACTTTTGAGAATGATAGCCAATAGGTCAGAATCTCTCAGGCTCTCCGGGCCATGTTTCCGGAGTCTTTCACGGGGGCGTTCATCCTCGGGGAGGTCCTTAATTCGTAATTTATATTCAGACATTGCTTTCCTTCCTGTAATAGAAATTCGCTAACATTATATTCTATGTCCGCAATAAAAACAAACGAAAAATGCTCAAGTTACAGGTTGACAAATATTTTTAAATAGTGTAGAATTAAAAGTGTGAGTCGAAATTTCAGTTTTCCAGCAGATAAAAAAGGAGACAATCATGGCAACCGCTATTCGCCAGAAAGATGGTGTTGCAATCTTAGAACCGAGTGGAAAAATAATGGGCTCCTCAGTATCGGAATTACGGGAGGCAATCACTTCACAGATAGATGCCTCGGAGGCACCGCGCATTCTCATCAATTTTGATCGGGTCAACATGATGGATAGTTCAGGTCTCGGCACTTTGATGGGTGCCCATGTCGCCGCAACGCGAAAGAAGGGGCGTATCGGTGTCATTAACGTCGGAACAAACATCAAAAATCTGATTGTCCGCAGTCGGCTTGTCAGTATCTTTGAACATTTCGATACCGAGGATGCTGCAGTTTCGGCACTGTCAAGCGAAAGTTAAGTGCCGTGATTGGGAAGTCCACCCATAATCTAAAAGCGCAGTAGCATTAGGAGTACACTATGGCAATCACCGTGTCTGAGAAAGAAGGGGTCGTTATTTTCAGACTAAGCGGCAGAATTATCACCCCGGGAGTTAAAGAGGTCTCGGAAACTGTAGAGGAGGCACTTGCAGTGCACTCCTCACCCCCGAGACTGCTGTTTGACTTTAAAGAAGTAACTGGAATGGATAGCTCTGGGCTTGGCGTGCTTATGAAAGTCTATTCTAAGATTCACTCGCACGGGGGGAAAATGGCAGTGATTAATGTCAACAAACAGGTCAAGAACCTCATTGTTATGGCTCGATTAATCACCGTCTTTAAAAACTTTGAAAGCGAAGAAGATGCTCTTGCTGCCTTGTTGCAGCACCCCGAGTGAGATTCAGTCTAATTTTAGTTTTGTTTTAGCGAGAGGTGCCTTGCTAACGTCGAAAACTTGTGAGTAAAGCCCTACTGTCTCACATCTATAAGGGGAGGTCTCATGATAAAAAATATCCTCGTTGCCATCGGCGATACGGATTACGAGAAAAATGCCTTTGAGTACGCAGGACAACTGGCAGTGCTTTTGGGAACACACTTGTCATGTGTTTTCTTTCAAGACAGTCAGCATGGGGGGAATGCTGATGTTGCGGAGACTGTCATACGTCGAACCGAGGCGGAGTGCTCGCTCTACGATTTCTTGGATTATCACGTTGAGGCTGTCGCTGGTAACCCGCGACAGATGATCTGCGAAAAGGCGCATTCCGCTGACCTTGTTGTTGTTGGACTCCCCGAAGATATAAGAAAGCGTCGCCTCAAACTTATCCAGAACCAGATCGATGACGTGCTGCTCCACATCACGAGACCTATTATTGTGGTGCACGAACAGTGCACGCTCTTGCGGAAAATACTCGCTGTACATCATGGAGACACTTATTCTGATCATGCCTTGGGACTCGTCGCTGAAATCGGGGAATTGACAAAAGCCGGAATATTAGGACTTGCTCTTTCAAGTACACAACCAGAGGCAGTCCAAATTAAGCAGCAGATGGAAGCGTATTTGAAATATTATGACGTTCAAACTAACTTTCTCACTGCTCGTGGCTTTACAGTAGCAAACATCTTGGAAAACGCAGAGGAAAATGATTGTGATCTCATTGCCCTGAGCGCAAGTCATCACGGGAGATTGTACGAACTTGTTTTCCAGAGTACTACCCAAACTGTTGTAAAATTGGCAAACCGTGCGGTCCTCGTAACGACATAGATTCACGGGATTCACGAGGTGCTCTTACTTCGCATCTTGTGGAGGTCAACATGAACCTTAAAAGCACAACTGGCAAGCACATATTAACGGATGAAATGATTGAACCGCGCTGTTTGTTGGAAATTTCCACAGATATGATCGGGTATATCAGTTGTGATGGTAGTTTTGTCGCGCTCAACTCGGTATGGGAAGAAGTTCTTGGATTCACACGATTAGAACTTCAAAACTCCGAATGGTCCTCGTTCATACATCCGGAGGAACGGGAGGAAGTGCTCACCGAAATCGAAAAGGTGAAAACAGGAAAACGCGTAAGACCTTTTGAAAACCGGTTTCAGTGCAAAGATGCATCCTACAGATGGTTAAAATGGCGCGCAATAAAAGATGCCGAAAAACAACTCTGTTACGTCTTTGCAACAGATATAACGCCGCAAAAGCAGTTAGAAGCCAAATTGAAAGAGAGTGAAACTCGGTTCCAGCAGTTAGCCGCAAAACATGTCCAAGAAGCAGATCTGTTGCATACCCTGATGGAAAACACCCCTGACCACATCTATTTTAAAGATACAGAGAGTAGATTTATACGAATTAATCGCTCTTTAGCGGATCGGTTCGGTTTAAAAAATCCCGTAGAGGCGGTCCATAAAACCGACTTTGACTTCTTCACCCGTGAACATGCTCAACAAGCATATCAGGACGAACAAGATGTCATTGAATCTGGGAAACCAATTGAGGGGAAACAGGAAAGAGAGACCTGGCCCAATGGGCAGGATACGTGGGTATCAACGACTAAAGTCCCAATTCGAGATAGAGAAGGACGCATAATAGGAACCTGCGGTATTTCACGAGACATAACTGAGTACTATCGCGCGCAACAAGCTGTTGAGTACGCGAGTCGAGCAAAAAGCGATTTCCTCGCAAACATGAGTCACGAACTACGTACGCCCTTGAATGCGATTATCGGGTTTGCCGAAATTTTGCGGGATGAACTCGTCGGAAGCATTAACGCCGAGCAAAAGGAATGCATCAATGATATTCATATTAGCGGCGAACATTTGCTCGAAATGATCAATGACATCCTTGACCTTTCAAAAATCGAAGCCGGAAAAATGGCACTCCAATTAGAGACGTTCTCTATTGTTGAAGCTGTCGAGGAAGTCAACGCGATTATCACCGCACTCGCTGTAAAGAAAGATTTGGACCTCACCTTGAACTACAACCAGAATGGTATGATTGAAGCTGACCGAGTTAAATTCAAGCAGATTTTCTATAACCTACTCTCCAATGCAGTGAAATTCACGCCAGAGGGCGGTAAAGTAGCAACAGAACTGGAGGTTGGCACAACAGAACTGCGAGCCGAGGTTATTGATACAGGTATAGGTATCGCCGAAGCAGATCAAGCGAAACTCTTCGCCCCGTTTACACAGATCGATACGTCAAAGTCTCGGCGGTACGGTGGAACAGGTCTCGGTTTAGCCTTGACACACAGGCTTATCATGTTGCACGGTGGCGAGATTAGTGTGACAAGCCATGAAGGAGAAGGGAGTAATTTCGCTCTGAAAATTCCCCTTCAATCATTAAAGCGTGAATCCAATATAAGTCTGGTAAAGTGATATAGGACAGGCAAACGAGGCAGGAGATTTGGTTCCGCAACTTCGGTTCATTTCATAACTGCTGGCTTGAATAGAAGGCAACCTGTGAAAACTGAAAACTCATCCCCAACCGAAGAACAAACAGAAACGCAAAAGCGGATCTTGGTGATTGAAGACCAAGAGTTGAACCGCAAAGTTGTGCGGATTGTCCTTCAATCAAAGGGTTATACAGTCATGGAAGCGACTGATGCTACAGAAGCACTCGCAAGTTTGGAAGACGCAATACCACAACTCATTCTCATGGATATTGCCTTACCCGGACAAAGCGGCGAAGATTTAACAAGACGGATTAAAGCAAATCTGGCGTGGGTAGATATACCAATTATTGCCCTGACAGCCGCAGCGATGTCTGGGGATAGGGAACGCATCCTCAAAGCTGGATGCGATGATTATCTCAGTAAACCTATCGATATCAAGGTTTTAGTGGAACGAGTAGAAACTCACATCAAAAGGACAGAGACATGAACGAGGAAGCGATTTCCGAACAGCAAGAAAGTGAAAAAATCCTTGTTGTTGATGATGAACCCAGAAATGTCAAAATTCTCCAAATTCATCTAAACGCGCGAGGATATGCAGTCTACACAGCCGCAGATGGGCTTCAGGCACTTGATATCGTCGAAAAGGAAATGCCAGATCTCATCCTGTTGGACATTAACATGCCGAGAATGGATGGGTTTGAAGTGGTAAAACGAATCCGATCAAACGAGACTACCGAATTTATTCCGATTGTGATGATAACTGCTCTACGGGACACCCGCGAAAATCGAATTAAGTCTATTGAGGCAGGTGCCGATGATTTTATTGAGAAGCCTTTCGATAGTTTAGAGGTGCTCGCCCGGGTTCGTTCACTCTTGCGCATCAAACGCTACCAAGATACACTCGCAGAATATAACACCCGCTTGCAAGAAGAACTTCAAATGGCACGAAGCATTCAAGAAATTCTGATCCCTCAGAATGGCGTGCAGGAATTGTCTGGATTTCGTATTGCTTCACACTGCTGTCCTGAAATGGCAGTCGGCGGGGATTTTTTTGATGTCTGGGAAATTGCACCGAATCGGCTCGGTGTTTTTATTTCTGACGTTATGGGACATGGCGTTTCAGCAGCTTTCGTAACTGTTTTCATTAAAACAGTTTTGGCGGAGTTCCAGCAACAGGTTGAAGATAATCCAGGGTATTTGCTTGAAATACTAAACACCCGTTTTAATGATTTAATTAGTTCCCGACTGTTCATGTTTGCAACAGCCTTTTGCGGTATCATTGACCTTGATAAAGGCGAACTCATCTGTGCAAACGCCGGACATTCATTCCCATTTTTGTACAACGTACATCAACAAACATACCAAGCCATTGGCGATCAGCACACAGGAAATGGATTAGGCATTTGGCGAGATTCAGTCTATGAAACTATACGTTATCCATTCAGTCGGTCGAGCAAAATGTTCCTTTATACCGACGGTGTTTACGAAGCCAAAAACCCACAGGGTCAGGAATTTACAGTGGATCGCCTCCAAGAATTAGTATGTACGTGCGGAAAAAAATCTGTAGCCGGACTCATTACCAGCGTCTCTGAGGCTATTGATACCTTCACCAACAACTGCCCGAAAGACGACGATCTAACACTTATCGCCGTTGAAGTTTCAGGGGAAGATTAAATTTCGACATCTCTTGGTTTTGAAAAACGAAAAACGACTCGGACATCGGTTCCACCGGCTTCGTTGGGTCGCATTTCGTGCATGTCCGAGAGAGATTTAACGATGAAAATTCCGTGTCCTCTTTCGTTGCTTGGAGAACGGTTCATCTCAATCTCCGAGAGTCTGTCATGTGTTAGCCAATTCTTTTCTCCGGCGTGCCGCGCGCCGGTATCCCTTACTAAAATTTCAAGAGCATGTGTATCAATACGCATACACAATTTAACGCCAACTGTAGGATCTGCCGAGCCATGATGTACTGCATTGCTACAGATTTCGTCAAGCACGAGTTGGATGTCTGCTACACGTTTTCTGGAGAATCCGAGGCTTTGTGCGAGGTTCCCAACAAATGCTCGAACAGGTTCGATATAAAAGGCAGCACTCGGAATTTGAAGTTGAATATCTGCTTGCGCCATGTACTAAATTTACTTTGCTTAAAACGCTGCGAGGGCACTGTTTTCTGATTCGTAGATTTCGACGACACTGGACGCACCTATGAGATTAAAGGTCCGTGTTAAGTTGTCGGCAAGCGCGCAAATTTTAAGGTCGCCCCCACTCTGGCGGAGCCGCTTTGCAACACCTACCAATGCACCCACAGCCGTGCTGTTTATATGACTCACTTGACTAAGATTGACAACAACCTTCTCAACTTTCTCCGCTAAGAGCCCCTCAAGTACCTTCCGTAAATCAGATGCTGCGTAGCTACTCAAATCTGTTTTTATTTCAATTATTTTAATGCCGGATTCCTCCCGGAGTTTCATTAATTTTGTCGAATCCATAGAAATCACCTCTCATAAATTAAAGCCAGTCCTGACTCAAGGAACCATTTTTAGATTTTATCTTAAATTAATAAAAAAATCAAGCAAAATTTTATGTTTGAACCGCAAATCGGAGAGATGTTTTCCAATGGAAGGTCTTTCTCAGAATTAAATCATGCCATTAATAAAAAAATGTTGATTTTCTTTCTGTATTTATGATATACTATTATGTAACCGATTTGAAAGTGCTAAAAGCACTTTGAATATAAGGAGGAACTGGCGGATTAACGCGATTGCGCGTTTTTAAATGGACCAGGTATCTTAATGAACAACGAACAGTCAAATACAAATGCATCCACTGTTGATGTGGAGCAGGAAAAACATTCAACTGAGGGTTCAGTTGAAGTGAATCAGGAAGTAGCGAGCGAGACAGAGGCTTCAGAAGTTGCGGAAGCAGCTTCTGCGACCAACGCAGACGCTGAGGAAAATGAAGAAACCACGAACGGTGAAGTGGAAGCGACTGCTGGTGATACCGATGTTGAAGAAGCAACAACGCTTACTGATGAAAGTGCCCCCGAAGAGATGGCAGAAGTGGCTGATAGCGATGCTGAAGAAGCCGATGCCGCCGATGAAACCGTACCTGAAGAGGTCGTGGAGGGAGTCGTTGCGGATGCTGATACTGAAGGCGCAGCAACGTCCACTGATGAAACCACCTCTGAAGAGGTAGCGGCGGCAGCACCGGAAGAACTAGCGGAACCAATGAGTCCGGAATCTCTTGAAGAAGCGTATGATAATTCGATTAAGGCGTTTACAGATGGCGAAATTGTTAAAGGGGTCGTCGTAGATGTCACTCGCGATGAAGTAATGATCGACATCGGCTTTAAGTCGGAAGGTTATATCCCATCATCCGAATTCGATGCAGGACAAGAGGGTTTGCCTGCTGTTCAGGCAGGCGATGAGATCGATGTCTATATTGTGCGGCGCGAAGACTCGGAAGGACAGATAGTTCTTTCGAAAAAGATCGCCGATCAAACGCTCATTTGGGATGAAATAGCAACGGCGTACGAAGCGGGTACACCCGTCAAGGGCCGTATCACTGAACGAATTAAGGGTGGGCTACGAGTAAGTGTTGGATCCCTGCGAGGTTTTTTACCGGCTTCGCAAGTTGAGTTGCGTCCTATCCAGAATCTTGAACAGTATGTAGGACAAACACTTGATATGAAGGTTATCAGCCTGAGCAAGCGGCGGCATAACATTGTTCTGTCGCGGCGGGCATGGTTGGAAGCCGAATTTGTCCAAAAACGTTCGGAAGTGCTCAATACACTTGAAGTTGGTCAACAGGTGACGGGAGTAGTGAAGAATATCACGGCTTTTGGTGCTTTTGTTGACCTTGGTGGTGTTGATGGATTACTTCACAAGACAGATATGGCGTGGAAACGGATACATCATCCATCTGATGTCGTTACTGTTGGAGAAGAAATTGAAGTCCAAGTCATCGGTATCAACCAAGAAAATGAGAAAATTTCCTTGGGTTTGAAGCAGAAGACTCCCGATCCATGGGCAGACATTGAGGAAAAATATCCTGTTGGTGCCACGGTTCACGGTGTTGTTGTTAATATTGTCAATTATGGTGCGTTTCTACAACTGGAAGAGGGTGTTGAAGGCTTAATTCATGTCTCTGAAATGGCATGGACTCGCCGTAATGTCGCGCCATCTCGGATTGTCAATAAGGGTGATGAAATCGAAGCCATTGTACTTGAGATCTCAAGAGAGGACAAACGTATTTCACTTGGGCTCAAGCAGATGCAACAAAACCCTTGGGAACTTTTAGAAGAGAGATCCCCTGTCGGCAGTAAGATCATTGGACGTATCCGAAATTTAACCAGTTTTGGTGCGTTTGTTGAAATTGAACCAGGAATTGACGGTTTAATTCATACCTCAGACCTCTCATGGACTAAACGTGGTGCTGCAGCCAATGAAGAACTTAAAGAGGGCAGTGAGATTGAGGTAGTCGTGTTGCAAATTGACGCGGCTGAACGTCGAGTTTCATTGGGACTCAAGCAGACACAACCGGATCCATGGGCAGAAGTACCCGAGAAGTACAAGGTTGGTTCTGTTGTCCGAGGCAAAGTCGTCAATCTCACAAGTTTTGGAGCATTCACCAAACTTGAGGAAGGCATTGAAGGCTTAATTCACATTTCTGAACTCGCAGACCGACGGATTGAAAAACCGGAAGAGGTGGTCTCTGTAGGCGACGAGTTAGATTTAAAAGTGATTAATCTGTCTCCAAAAGACCGACGGATAGGGCTGAGTTTGAAAGCACTCCTCGTCGAGCAAGAACGCGCTGTGGTAACTGAAGAACAGCCGACGAGAACGCGATCCGAGCGACCGCCCCGATCACGGCGAGAACGGGAACCGCGGCGGCAAATGCCAGTACACGAAGAGACTGTCACCACATTAGGGGCATTGCTCAAAGAGGAGATGGGTAAGTCAAACGCTGAGAGTTCTGAGGAAGTCGCAAGTGTTGAGAACTCCGAGGACATCGCTAACACTGAGAGCTCCGAAGAAGTCGCAAGTGTTGAGAACTCCGAGGACATCGCTAACGCTGAGAGTTCTGAGGAAGTCGCAAGTGTTGAGAACTCCGAGGACATCGCTAACACTGAGGGCTCCGAAGAAGTCCCGAACGTAGAAAACCCTGAAAATGCGGAGAACTCTGAAAATTAATTTTTCGAGTCTTTGTCCGAGATTACGTCTAAACTTTCGGATCAGAAGCGAAAATACAAAACGGTAAATCTCGTTACAGAGTGTATCTGTGTTTGAAACGTAGGGCGGGTTTTTTGCACGCGTTTTTGTTATTCACCTATATGGGTGGGCACATGTGCCCACCCGTCCTCTCTTGCACGAAAGACTTGACGAGGTGCAAAGCCCTTGCTCCACAAAACAGAGCGAGAATAGACCCGTAGACTTAGGAGACGTGGAATTGAGCAAAAATTTTCTGTTTACGTCCGAATCCGTTACTGAAGGACACCCGGACAAAATCGCAGACCAGGTTTCTGACGCGGTACTTGATACCATATTCACAACTGACCCAATGGCGAGAGTCGGCTGTGAAACCTTGGTCACAACTGGACTCGCGATCATCACTGGTGAAATCACGACTACAGCAAACTATGATGCACAGCAGATCGCACGGAAAGTAATAGCTGATATCGGTTATACTGATATTGAATACGGCTTTGATGCTGAACGGAGCGCTGTGTTGAGCATCATTGATAAACAGTCACCTGATATTGCAATGGGTGTAAATCCCGGCGGTGCAGGCGATCAAGGAATGATGTTTGGATACGCATGTACCGAAACGCCGGAGCTCATGCCATTGCCGATTACCCTCGCCCATCAATTAACCCGGCGTTTGGCAAAAGTTCGCAAAGAACGCACCCTCCCTTTTATCCGTCCCGATGGAAAATCTCAGGTAACAGTGGAATATGTAGACGATAAGCCTAAGACTGTCACTACAGTTGTCATTTCTTCGCAACACGATCCTGATGTTACGGATAGCGAACTCCGTGAAGCAATTATTGAAGAGGTTATCAAAGAAATTATCCCTGAAAATCTCCAAAGCCCAGATATTAAATATCATATCAATCCAACCGGACGTTTTGTGACGGGAGGACCCCAAGGTGATGCCGGGTTAACCGGGCGAAAAATTATTGTTGATACCTATGGCGGGATGGGTCGGCATGGGGGTGGCGCACTTTCTGGGAAAGATCCTACCAAAGTAGATCGGAGCGCGACTTACGCAGCACGACATGTTGCGAAAAACCTCGTTGCCGCTGGTCTCGCAGAACGGTGCGAAATTCAAATCTCCTATGCAATCGGTAGAAAAGAACCCACCTCTGTCATGGTGGATACATTTGGGACTGGTGATGCGGAGGCTCTCACTAAACTTGTCAACACACACTTCGATTTAACACCGGCAGGCATCATAGAACGCTTGAAATTACGCCAGCCTATTTATCAAAATACTGCCGCTTATGGACATTTCGGACGTGAAGAACCCGGCTTTACCTGGGAAGAAACCGACTATGTCGAAAAACTCCAGTAGATTGGAAAAATTGAGAATACTGATAAACAAAAAGGATAGTAATGAACTACGACATAAAAACAACGGAACTCGCATCGACTGGTAAACAACGCATCGACTGGGCAAATCGGTTCATGCCTGTTTTGGATTCTATCCGCGACCGATTTCAAAATGAACGTCCGTTGGACGGATTGAGAGTGGCAGCGTGCCTACATGTTACAACTGAAACAGCTAACTTGATGAAAACCTTGAAAGCAGGTGGTGCGGAAGCCGTTGTCTGTGCATCAAATCCGCTCAGTACACAAGACGATGTTGCGGCATCTCTCGTTGTCGACGAAGAAATAGGTGTTTTTGCGATTAACGGAGAAGATACAGAAACTTATTACAAACACATTGATGCCACCCTTGATTTGCAACCGACTATTACCATGGATGACGGTGCCGATCTCGTTTCAAGACTTCATTCTGAAGAAACAAATCCAGCTTTAGTGGAGCAAGTCGTTGCAGGAACAGAAGAAACAACAACTGGAGTTATTCGACTCAGGAGTATGGCAACTGAAGGTGTGTTGAAATATCCGATCATTGCTGTGAATGACGCAAAGACAAAGCATTTTTTTGATAACCGATACGGCACTGGACAAAGTACATTAGACGGTATTATCAGAGCAACGAACTTACTCATCGCCGGAACGACTACTGTCGTCGCGGGCTATGGGTGGTGTGGCAGAGGTGTTGCTAACCGGGCACGCGGCTTAGGCGCGAATGTCATTGTAACCGAAGTCGATCCATTAAAAGCGTTGGAAGCCGTGATGGACGGATTCCGGGTCATGCCGATGCAGAAAGCAGTTCAGGAAGCAGATTTGGTTGTGACGCTCACAGGGGATATTCATGTTTTACGTCAAGAACATTTCAAAGCGATGAAGGACGGCGCGATTATAGCGAATTCCGGTCACTTCAACGTTGAAATCGACATCCCAGCCCTTGAAAAATTAAGCGTTGATAAAGGGAAAGCGCGACCGTATGTAGATGTATACACCCTCGGAGATGGTAAGAAGCTCTATCTTGTTGGCGAAGGCAGGTTGGTAAACTTGGCTGCTGCTGAAGGGCATCCGGCGAGTGTCATGGACATGAGTTTCGCGAATCAAGCGTTGTGTGTTGAACACATCGCCCAAAATCGGGATAATCTTGAGAATCGTGTATATGATGTCCCTGAATCTATTGACGAGACCGTAGCGCAGCTCAAGTTGGAAGCATTCGGCGTTGAAATTGATACACTCACGGCGGAGCAGGAAAAATATCTCAACTCGTGGGAAATGGGAACTTAGTGTCGTTTTTTCAGAACGATTCCATATACTGTTCCAAGTTTAGATACTACTTTTTATGAGAGTGAGGCACCTATGAAAAAGTCAGAGATTTTGGAGGGAGTGATATTACTCCTGTCGGCGGTGCTGTTATTACCGATCTGGCTGGCATCCTCTCAACAGATGCAATTTCCACCAACATTGCTAAAAGTGTTGAGTTTCTTGCAGTATCCAGTCATCATTGTGCTGGGTGTAATTTTCGTTCGCCGACTGCGACGGATTATTCGTGCACTACGGGAAAACAAAGATAGACCTGGTCCCTTCTGATTTTAAAGGAAATTGGACGTACTGCAATAGGCGCGGTTTATAGAGCATGCTATAAACCGCGCCTCTGCGTAGAAGGAGTAAAAGCTTAGAATGGGAGTTTTAGTCGTTGGCACGGTCACCTTAGATACGGTAGAAACACCGAATAAACGGGTAGAGAATGTCTTGGGTGGTTCTGGTGTCTATGCTGCTGTCGCCGCGAGTTTTTTCGGAAATCCTGTGCGACTTGTTGGAGTCGTCGGTGCTGATTTTCCACACATTTACGCAGATTTCCTCCACACCCGAGGCATTGACCTTCAAGGGGTAAAACGAGAAGGTAGTGGCAAAACATTCCGTTGGGGTGGTCGTTATGCCGAAGACTTCAACGTGCGCGATACACTTTTTACGGAATTGAATGTTGTTAGTGATTTTCACCCCGTTTTGCCTGAAACTTACAAAGAAACCCCTTACCTCTTTTTGGCAAATAACTCACCAAGTTTACAATTGAGTATTGTTGAGCAGGCAACACACCCGAAACTGATTGTCTGTGACACGATGGACTTTTGGATTAATGAAGAGCGGGAGGCATTAGAAGCACTCTTAGCGCGGGTGGATATTCTCATTCTGAACGATAGTGAGGCACTATTATTAACAGGTGATTCTAATTTGATCCGAGCCGCACAGGTGATCCTACGCTATGGTCCGAAGCGGGTTATAATTAAGAAAGGGGAGCACGGGGCAATCAGCGTAACGGAATCATCTTTCTTTAGTGCACCGGCATATCCGCTGACACAGGTAATAGATCCGACAGGTGCTGGCGATAGTTTCGCTGGGGGGATGATCGGTTACCTCGCGTCTGTTGAGGATACGTCCGAAAAAGCAATACGCAGCGCAATGGTGTATGGAACAGTCGTTGCTTCTTTTAATATTGAAGATTTCAGCATTAATCGACAAAAAGATGTGCAGTTTTCAGAGATTTCATCGCGATATTGTGAACTTCAAGAAGTCGTCCGTTTTTAATGTAAGCTATGAATTGCTCTATCGTATGCTGCTTCAGCGGATTCCATCACCATTTCTGCGAGGGTTGGATGTGCGTGCACGGTACTTGCTATGTCCATCGTAGTCGCCCCCATGCGAATCGCAACAGCGGCTTCATGAATAAGCGTTGAAGCATGGGTACCAACGATATGAACACCAAGGATGTCCCCGCTATCGGCATCAGAAACGGTTTTAACAAATCCGTCCGTCTCGCGTAACCCCAATGCTTTCCCGTTCGCGGCATACGGAAATCGTCCTATCTTCACTTCATAACCCTCATCCGTTGCCTCTTTTTCTGTCATGCCGACGTGCCCAATTTCAGGTAAGGTGAAAACACACCACGGAATAACCTGATAGTCCATTTCAACGCTATCCCCAAGACAATTTTGTGCCGCAACCTTTCCCTCTGCCGATGCAACGTGTGCCAGCAGATATCGACTCGCGACATCTCCGACGGCATAGATACCCGCAACGTTCGTTTGCATTTGGGCATCCACAATGATTTTCCCATTCTCTGTACGAACGCCAACCTTTTCTAAACCTATCCCGTCTGTGTTGTAACGCCTTCCAATTGAGACGAGCATCTTTTGCGCGCTCAACTCTTCACCGGATTCAAGCACTGCTGTGACACCTGCATCCGATTTTTTGACATGCGTAAGTTTAGCACCAGTATGGATCGTGATACCTTTCCGCTTCATGAAAAGTTGGATATGCCGAATAACTTGAATATCTTCAGTCGCTAAAATTGTAGGGAGGAGTTCCAACACAGTCACGCGGCAACCGAGTGCATTGAAGATGGAAGCAAACTCGCACCCTGAAACGCCGCCGCCAACGATCAGTAGGCTTTCAGGGAGTTCTGTGAGATCAAGGATACCAGTTGTCGTCAAGACGTGGCTCTCGTCTATTTCAAAAATAGGGGGTTCCGCAGGTTCGGAACCTGTGGCAATGATAATATTTTTTGCGTTTAATTGTGCGGTTGTACCGTCGGGTTTGCTGACGACAATGGTATTTCTGTCAGTAAGTGTTGCTGTTCCGTTGAGTGTATCAACCCCGTTTGCCTTCAGCAGTTGTGCAATGCCTCCTGTTAGCTGCTGGATGACCGAGGTTTTATGAGTCAATACTTGAGGGTAATCAATTGCTGCCTCGCCGTTGATATTCACACCGAAAGCGGATGCTTCTTGAACCTGTGTTGCTAAGTTGGCAACTGCAAAAAGGGTTTTCGTTGGAATACACCCGCGATTCAAACAGGTGCCGCCCCACTCTCCCTTTTCTATCAGGCAGACTGTGCCGCCAAGTTGCGCCGCTTTAATAGCTGCGACGTACCCTCCTGGTCCTCCGCCTACTATTCCGAGATCATACGTAGACATTTTTCTAACCATGGCCTCCTGTTAACCATCAGCTCGTGCTTTAACATTATATGGCGGAGGCGAGTTGATGGTTAAATCGCCCCCCTGCGTTTCGCGATGGGTTCCGGTTAATTCTGACACGCATAAGGATCTGCCCGATTCTTAAGAGTCTCTCCGCTACACCAAAAGCCTGCATGAAACGAAGTGGGAAGCAGGGAAACCGAAACTTAATAATTAAAAAAGATGAATTAAATTTTATCACAAAGGCTATGGGTTGTCAAGGTGAGATAGTCTTAAGAGCAACACCATCGAGTCCTGAAAACCGACACTTTTACACAACACGCCTACAGAAATCAGATGTGCGTTTGGTGCTAAATTTGACAAAAAATATGGAGTGTGCTACAGTGGTACCAGTCTGAAAATAGGAGAAAATGGATGTTTGATGGGTACTTCCCAAACCAATTTGGACCTGGACGCTCAGCAGTTATCTGCCAACATGGGGCAGTTGCAACGAGCCAGCCGCTCGCGGCGCAGGGTGGGTTGCAGATTTTACAGAAGGGCGGAAACGCCGTTGATGCAGCGGTCGCGACTGCCGCAATACTTAACGTCGTTGAGCCAATGTCAACTGGCATCGGTGGAGATGCCTTTATGCTCGTTTATCAACCCAAAGATGGTGTAATCCGTGGCTTAAATGCAAGCGGTCGAGCACCTTACGCAGCAGAACCAGAATTCTTTACCAAGCAGGGGTTGATGAGTATACCTTCTTTTGGGAGTATGTATCCAGTCACGGTCCCCGGTACAATTGACGGATGGGCAACGCTCCTTAACGAATGTGGAACAATGTCGTTAGCGGAAGTCCTCCAGCCTGCCATCAATTACGCTGAAAAAGGATTTCCTGTCAGCCCACAGATTAGTCTCGCATGGCAAGAAAGTACGCAGATGTTGGCACAGCACCCCGACACAGCCCGGACATACCTCCAGAATGGAAAAGCACCGATACCAGGAGAAATCTTTTATCAACGGAACCTTGCCCAGACCTTTCGGTTGATTGCAGAAGGTGGACGCGATGCCTTCTATCAAGGAGAAATTGCTGACAAGATCGTGAAATTTTCCGATGAAAACGGAGGATTATTTGCACAACGCGACTTTACTGAACACAGGTCAGATTGGGTAGAACCGATTTCTACCAATTATCGAGGCTACGATGTTTATGAGATACCACCAAATGGACAGGGCATCGCTGCCCTCCTCGCACTGAACATCGTTGAAGGGTTTGAACTCGGAACGATGGGACATAACAGTCCTGAACATCTACACCATGCAATTGAGGCAATGAAATTGGGGTTCGCGGATCTCTATGAATACGTGACAGATCCGACCTTTGTGGATGTGCCAGTAGATGGACTACTTTCCAACGACTATACCAAAAGCCAGCGGGAGCGCATCTCACCAGAACGGGCGAGTGTGCATCCAAGTCCTGGTGTACCGGCAATGGGAAGTGATACGGTGTACCTCTGTACGGTTGACAAGGAGCGAAATGTCGTCTCTTTTATCAACAGTCTCTTCGCTGGGTTTGGTTCAGGCTTAGTTGCTGGTGATACAGGGATTATGTTACAAAATCGGGGCGCAGGTTTCTCGCTTAATCCCGACCATGCAAATTGTATTGCTCCACATAAACGTACACTGCATACGATTATCCCCGGTATGATTGCACAAAACGGGATTCCCTTGGTCACCTTTGGTGTCATGGGTGGACAAATGCAAGCACAAGGACATTTACAATTTGTTAGCAATCTTGTGGATTTCAATATGGACGTACAGAACGCCTTGGACGCGCCTCGGTTTCGGGTGATGGACGACTCACGGATTGTGCTGGAGACAGGCATTCCGATGAATACGCAAGCCTCATTGGCACAGAAAGGACATCATATCATACCCGGGCATACTTTTTTTGGAGGTGGGCAAGCAATTTTTATCAATCCGTCCTTTGACACGCTTGTCGCAGGTTCAGATCCGAGACGAGATGGATGTGCAGTCGGCTATTGAGACGAGAGGATTTTTTTGACTTTTGGCTTGAATTAGGGTATAATATTAAGACAATAGGCGGTTTCGGCTCAAAGACTGAGAACCGAACCGAAGTATGTAAGCCCGCCAAGTCGGTCGCGAATCACCGTTGACGCGATCGCGGATCGCCGTTGATTCCAAAGGTTTTCTTGCCTTGGGGCGCGCTACCTCTGGCAGGATATGAGTGGTCAGCGTCCGATTTAAGCCGTACGAAACATCCTATCCAGCCTTGAAAACTAAATCCGTTTCTCGATTGTTTGTACCCTTGATAAAAAGGAGTAGGGCTAAGACACGTACACCTCGCCCCGCAGATAAAATACAAATGGCGAGTCGCAGGGAGTCCACTCTACAATGCCAATGGAAAAAAATATAGAAGAATGTATGGAGAGTCAGTTTACAAATGTATAATGATTTAAATGAAAAAGATGCCTGTGGCGTTGGTTTTGTCGCGAACCGTTTTGGAAATCGGAGCCACGATATTATCAAGATGGCGGTGCAAGCGGTCACGAATTTGACACATCGAGGCGCAGTGGCGGCTGATGCCAAAACTGGAGACGGCGCAGGTATTTTAACACAAATTCCGGAGAAAATATTTCAAAAAGAACTTCAGAAACTCGGAGTTCACCTTGATTCGATAAATGACATGGGGGTCGGGGTGATTTTCCTGCCGAGGCACGACCGAGATGCACAGGCACGGGGGCGCGCAATCGTTGAAGAGATATTACAGCAGTACGGTGTTCCCCTCCTTGGATGGCGTTCGGTCCCTCATGATTTTTCCGCTCTCGGTGCTAAGGCACTGGAAACGCTGCCGGAAATCCAGCAGGTATTGGTGGGACGTCCAGAGCAATTCGCCGGTGATGCTTTTGAACAACGCTTGTATCTGATATGTAAAGAGTTAGAGCATCGCGTTACAGCGGCAGCACTCGACGAATTCCATATCGCCTCTTTTTCACATCGGACGATTGTCTATAAAGGATTGCTGGTGGCACCCCAGCTTACCCAGTTTTATCCTGATTTAAAAGACCCTGATTTTCAGGCAGCACTTGCCGTTTTCCATCAACGCTACAGTACAAATACCTCATCCACATGGATGCTCGCCCAACCTTTTCATACATTAGCGCATAATGGCGAAATCAACACCTTGATGGGCAATCAGAATTGGATGCGGGCGCGCGAAGCCGACTTGCAATCCCCGCTCTGGAACGAAGACATCCGAAAACTCGTTCCAATTATCAACCCACATGGAAGCGATTCGATGAGCTTGGATAACGTGTTAGAGTTGTTAACACACTCTGGGCGCGGTATCCTACATGCCATGATGTGTCTGATCCCTGAAGCCTATGAGCAGATTCCTGATATGCCGGATGAGTTGAAAGCCTGTTACGAGTATCTCGCATGTGTCAGCGAACCTTGGGATGGACCGGCGGCGGTCGCGTTTACAGATGGCGTTGTTGTCGGCGCAAGTTTGGATAGAAACGGATTACGACCCGCACGCTATAAGGTTACAGAGGACGGTACGGTTGTCATGGGCTCCGAAGTTGGCATCATTGAACTTGATGACAGTTGCGTCGTGGAAAAGGGACGTTTGGGACCTGGGCAAATGATTGCTGTTGATACAGCGCAAGGAAAATTGCTGAAAAATTCCGAGATTAAACATAGTATTGCCAATCAGAAACCTTACGCTGAGTGGGTCCAGAAAGGCATCGTGACGCTCCCGGCCGAAAAAAATGGATCGCCTGTCACGACAGATGCTGTTCCAGAACAGTTGTCGACATACCAAAAAGCTTTCGGCTATATGATTGAAGACGTGGAACGCTTTATCAAACCGATGATAACGGAAGCGAAGGAGGCAGTCGGTTCAATGGGCGATGACACACCACCGGCTGTGATTTCTCGACATCCGCGTTTGCTCTATAGTTACTTTAAACAGCGTTTCGCGCAGGTTACGAATCCACCTATCGATTCCATCCGGGAACGTTTGGTGATGTCCCTGACAACACATCTTGGACAACAGCGGAGTTTGCTCACAGAAACATCAGAACACGCTCGACTTATTCGGGTACCCTCGCCAATTTTGACAGATACAGATTTACAAGCGTTGCGAGAACTGAATATCCCCGATTTTCAGGTAGCGACACTCTCTGTATGCTTCCCCGTTGCCTCTGGCAAACAGGGTTTGGAAGAGGTCTTAGAAACACTATGTCAACGTGCCTCTGAGGCAATTGATGCAGGAGCAACAATTCTTGTGCTAAGTGACAAAGAGGTTAGTTCTGACTTTGCTCCGATTCCGATGGCACTCGCTGTCGGTGCTGTCCATCACCATTTGATTCGGGAAGAAAAGCGAATGCGAGCAAGTCTCATTGCCGAAACCGGAGATGCAAGAGAAGAACATCACTTCGCTGTTCTTCTTGGTTACGGGGCAGCTGCAATCAACCCTTATCTTGCCTTCTCAACGATTGTTCAACTTGCTGAGGACGGTGAATTCGCAGAACTCACCGCACTCGGAGCCATTGAAACCTATAAAGCAACCGTCGAAAAAGGTATTTTGAAAATTATGGCAAAGATGGGAATTTCGGCGGTGTCAAGTTATCATGGTGCCCAGATCTTTGAAGCACTTGGTATCAATGCAACAGTTATTGATAAATGCTTTACAGGTACCACCTCACGCTTAAGTGGCATTGGCTTTGCTGAGATTGCAGCGGAAACCCTTCACTTTCACGCGAAAGCATTTTCTCGAAATGAAGGTTCTGCGTCCTTAGAGGAAGCAGGCTATTTCCGGTTCCGTAGAAATGGAGAATTCCATGCCTATAATCCGACGGTGTTTAAGTCGCTTCACCGATTTGTCAAGGGCGGTAAGCCGGAGGACTATGAAAAATATGCCGCCGCTGTTGAGGACGGAGAACCTTCCAGTCTACGAGATCTGCTTGCTTTCAAACCCAGTACGCCTATTCCGGTTGAAGAGGTAGAACCAGCGGAAGATATCGTTCGACGTTTCACAACCGGTAGTATGTCCTTTGGCGCGTTAAGTCGAGAGACACACGAAACCTTGGCAATCGCGATGAATCGCCTCGGGGCAAAATCCGGGAGTGGAGAAGGCGGTGAAAGCAGCACGCGCTTCAAGCGGCAACCCAATGGTGACCTTGCTTCCAGTGCCATCAAACAGGTGGCATCCGGACGTTTCGGCGTGACTCCAACATACCTCATATCGGCGAAGGAACTGGAAATTAAGATGGCGCAAGGTTCAAAACCCGGAGAAGGTGGACAGATTCCAGGACATAAGGTGACAGCCGAAATCGCGGCTCTTCGACACTCTGTACCCGGGGTGCCACTGATCTCGCCGCCTCCACATCATGACATCTACTCCATTGAGGATTTGGCGCAACTCATCTACGATCTGAAACAAGCGAACCCGCGAGCAAAGGTAGCTGTAAAACTGGTATCCGAATTTCTGGTTGGAACGATTGCGTCAGGGGTGGCAAAGGGCTACGCTGATGTAATACAAATAAGCGGGCATGAAGGAGGCACCGGAGCCTCACCGCTCAGTTCCATTAAGAACGCAGGGACTCCTTGGGAACTTGGACTTGCTGAAACACAGCGTGCCCTCGTGACAAATGAATTGCGGGATCGTGTCGTGTTACGGGCTGATGGCGGGATGCGTTCGGGACGCGACATTGTTATTGCTGCAATGTTGGGGGCAGAAGAATATGGGTTTGGAACAATAGCGATGGTCGCGACAGGATGTGTGATGGCACGCCAGTGCCACTTAAATACATGTCCGGTTGGTGTAGCTACCCAAGATCCAGCACTCCGTGCGAAATACCCCGGCACACCGGAAATGGTTGTCAATTTCATGCTCGGTGTGGCGAGCGAGGTGCGAGTCATTCTTGCCAACCTTGGCCACAGAAGCCTCAACGATATTATCGGACGCCCAGAATTGCTTCAACCGGTCGATTTGGCAGATTATCCGAAAGCAGGAACACTGGATTTGAGCGAAATCCTGACCCCTGCTGATCTAACTGGAACGCAGCCGCGTTACCATCTGCAAGAGCGAAACAATCGGGATGACATTTCTCTTGACGATCGGATTCTGAAGGATGCTAAGGACGCAATCTTACAGAAAACATCGATCCAACTCTCTTATCCGATCCGTAATACACACCGGACAGTCGGAGCAAAGTTATCCGGTGAAATTGCAATGCGTTATGGCGACGTTGGCTTACCTGATAGGACGATTCAGTGCGACTTTAGGGGCAGCGCGGGACAGAGTTTCGGTGCTTTCTGTATTAGCGGTGTACAATTCGCGTTAACAGGCGAAGCTAATGACTATGTAGGAAAGGGCATGGCAGGTGGAGAAATTATTATTAAGCCCGCGCCAACTGCACAGTTCCCAACTTATAAAAATACAATCATCGGGAACACAGTGTTGTACGGTGCTACAGGCGGTACGCTTTACGCAGCGGGACGAGCCGGCGAACGATTCTGTGTCCGAAATAGCGGTGCAACCGCTGTCGTTGAAGGTGTGGGGGATCACGGTTGTGAATACATGACCGCGGGGACAGCCGTAATTCTCGGCGAAACGGGTAGAAACTTTGGAGCTGGGATGACCGGTGGCACTGTCTATGTTCTTGACGAAAAACAACAGTTCGAGAAGAAGTACAACTTGGATTGGGTGAAGTTAGAAAAGGTGACGGGTGAGACAGATATTAAGAATCTAATGGCACTTATACAAAATCACGCCGCATATACCGGTAGTGAATATGCCGAGAAAATCCTTACGAATTGGGAGACTTTCCTCTCACACTTTTGGAGGGTTATAACACCGCCGCCACCACCCCCTCCGGCACCTGTCCAGTTGAAGAGAAGAGCCGCGGGACGCAGAAGCCGTAAACGCTAAAGACTCAGCTGTGGGATAGGTGTCAAATACCTACCTTTGGCAGTATATTACGAAAAAAAGGCAGCCGAAGCTGCCTTTTTTGTGTTAACTGCGTTACAGTCTTCATCCCTCTTCCGAGAGAAAGCGATTTCAAGCCTTCCGTTTTACTGGAGCCCTATTTCGCTCATTCTACGACGTCAATGACGACCCTGTGTTTTGTACGCTTATCCGCTTTGATAATTAGGGTGCTGATCTGGTTTTTATGACTCGCAATGAAAAGCTCCATATCTTCCAGCGTCAACATCTCCTGATCATCAATCGAAATTCGTCCGTCACTGCTAATGAAGAGATTAGACTTCTCTCGTGTGAACTCGTGCTTGGTTGCGGAATCGGGTAAAGTGCCAGTGAAAGGCGGAGGAACCCGCATGACAACAGATACTAAAAAGAAAATAAGCAACAAGAAGATACAATCAATCATAGGTGCCATCGGAATGTCATTATTGTCACCTGTTTTCTTCCGTCGAGACATGTTCAAAGCCATTTGAATTCTCCTGTAAAGAGTGAAGTGCTATTGTCGTCGCGTGAAACAAGTACGAAAGAATAACGTTTCATTTACACCATATTAAAACACCTAAAAGTTTATGAGGTTACGCGTGTTCTTCAGATGATTCTTCTGGTTATTAGGTGAGCAAAAAAAAAGGCAGCCGAAGCTGCCTTTTTGTGTTAACTGCGTTGCAGTTTTCATTACTCTTCTAAGACCGCGAAAGCGATTTCAAGCCCCTCTGTTTTACTGGAGCGTTGTTTCGCTCGTTCCACGACATCAATGACGACCCCGTGTTTTGCACGCTTATCCGCTTTGATAATTAGGGTGCTGATCTGGTTTTCATGAGCCGCAATGAAAAGCTCCATATCTTCCAGTGTCAACATCTCTTGGTCATCGATCGATATCCGTCCGTCAGTGCTAATGAAGAGGTTGAACTTCTTCCGTGTAAATTCGTGCTTGGTTGCGGAATCAGGTAAGGTGACGGTGAAAGGCGGTTGAGCTTTCATGACAGCAGACACCATGAAGAAGATAAGCAACAAAAAGACACAATCGATCATAGGTGCCATCGGAATGTCATCATCGTCGCCTGTTTTTTTCCGCCGAGACATGTTCAAAGCCATCTAAATTCTCCTCCTGTAAAGAGTGGAGTGCTATTGTTATCGCGTGAGATAAGTCAGTCTCTCGCGACAATAGCGAACCCGATTTTATCTATACCTGCCTGTTTTGCGATATCCATCACTTGCACGATCTGCTCATGTAACACGTCTCGCTCTGATTGGATAATCAACATACTTGTTGCTTCCTCGGGGGCATTGATGAATCGGTTGAACATTTCATCAATCTGGACAACCTCATCATTCAGCACCATAGTGCCTCTGTCATCGCCAGGTTCCGGATTCGCGATTCGGACAGTCAGACCTTTGGGTTTGTCGGGTGACGGTTTCCCCGGTGGGGGGAGTTGCACCCGGAGGCCCGGAATCGGCGAGAAGGTTGTCGATACCATGAAGAAGATCAGGAGCAGGAACACACAATCAATCATAGGTGCCATACTGAGCGTTGGTGGCTTACGTTCCCGAATTTTGGTCGCAACCAAACTCAATTTGGCATCACCGCCGGCTTGTTGCATTTCAGAATCTCCTTTTTCGTTAATGAGACTAAGGCTAAGGTATAAGGACCTGGTAGCCTGCAAAGTCTATTAGGAGAGGGCGAGTGAAAGTACCCGCCCGTTCCATTCCAAGATTAGGCATCGCCGCCTTCGCCAACAATCAACTGGTTCACAATCTCGGTAGAAACCTGAGAGATCTCAACCATGTGCCTGTTGACCCAACTATCAAAGAGCTGGAAGAAAATCAGACAGGGGATAGCAACTGTCAAGCCAGCAGCAGTTGTGAGAAGTGCCTGTGAGATACCACCAGCGAGCTGCTGCGGGTCACCAGTACCTTCAAGAGCGATTGTAGTAAACGCACTAATCATACCTGTAACTGTTCCAAGCAGCCCAAACAGCGGAGACACGACTGCAACGGTACCAAGGACCGGCAGATTTCTTTCGAGTTCAGGGATTTCAAGCAGACTTGCTTCCTCAATAGATTCCTGAATTTCCTCTTTGGTAATGTCGCGTTCCTCAATTTGGGCTTGGCTGTATCGCAGCAATCCTGCTTTAAGAACGTTAGCAAGCGGTCCACCGGCTTCTTCACAAGTCGAGACGGCTTCCATAATGTTCTCTTTCCGCAGTGAATCAGCAATGCTGGCGATGAACTGTTCGGTTCCAATTCGAGAACGGCTCCGAACGAAGGTGAAAAGTCTTTCAATAATGAAAGTCAACGCCGTGATGGAACAGAGGGCGAGGGGCCAGAAGACGAATCCGAACTTCTGGAAGAAAGTAACGATATTGTCTTTTTTAGTCATCTTGAGTGGGACAAAGTGGTCGCCACCATTAACGACTGTAACGGGTTTACCAAGCCGATCGCCATATCCTTCTCTATAGATACTGATGAGGTAACGACCTGCGGGAACACCCGAGCGCTCGTAGTCGCCGTTAGCATCCGTCGTCGCTGCAAATTCTTCGCCACTTTGGGCAACAATCTTGACTTCAACGCCTTCAATAGGGCTTTGTGCTGTGGTTGTATCAACAATCTGACCGCGGACGGTTCCTCCGCTATCTTGTGCGAAGACAACACCGGCAGACATACCGAGACAAGCAACCAACATTAACACCAAACTTAAACGAGTCATTCGTTTTGATCCTCCTTAGGGTAACTTGCCGAATACGCTGGCAAGTTTTTACAAATCATCTCATAAAGTGTTGCGGGAACCTCGCCCAACAACTCAATTTTGCTAACACTTGAGCATTTTAAAAGCTACATAAGTTTTCTGGTTGGGTAGGAGCGACAGGAACCGCGCCTACCACTTACAACACCATTCTTGTTAATAACACCTGAGTGCTTCGGAAGTTACGCGAGTTTTATTCAAACCCCATGGAAAAAGGAAGCACAAGTGATAAAGCGAAACGCGAAATCGCTGGACACAATTTCTTCGTGTCCAGCGATTCAAACACCTCTTAGAAGCCCATCATTGCTCGCACAAACGTCGTATTACTCGTCGTATGATCGAGCAGGATGGTGGTTCGCCGGTAACCAGCGAGGATAACAATGTTAAACCCAAGCCATTCACCACGGTTGATTGCTTGAACTTCAAATATCCGTGTTCGTAGGTCGGGTCGGAAAAGGACGGGTACATCCTCATCTTCCGGGAAATTCGTCAAATATTGTTTGAAGTTATTATCCCGGTTGGTGAACTTCCTGTACTGGAAACCACCAAGAATGTTCATTCGTTGCGTGAACTGATAGTCGAGCCGTACGCCGAGAACATCTTCACGACTTCTCCGGTTGAAGCGCAAGTATTCGATGGGTTCGTCATCAGTCGGAACAAACAAACGTGGGTTAAGAGCGTCCCCAATTTCCTCTGCGCCGCGGTCAAAAGCGCGGTCCCAAATGTACTTCACCATCGGTGTAAGCGTCAAATCTTCACCGATTCTATCAACAAAGGGGAGGTCCCCAAGTGGGAGCTCGTATCTCGCCTTGAGAATCGTCTGCTGATTGCGAATATCCCGCTCTGGATAACGACGCTTCTTCCAGTTTTCGGCATCATAAATCAAGCCCGGATCCTCAGGGTTAAGAGCGTTAATTCCGTGGTCTGGATAGAATGGGAATTCCCGTTTGTCACCGGAGGCTCGGACCTGCTCAACGGGGACCATAAAGTCAACACGTTGATCGGCATTGAGTGGATCGCCTTCTTCTCCTGAACCTTCAACATCCAAGAAAATCGCGCCTTCCTCATCCTGCTCAAATTGTTTTTGGAGGACAACGAGGAACTTCGCTTCAAGTGTAAGGTTAGGAACAGCAGTGTAGAGGAACTGTAGCGTTGTCGTATTCACACGAGCATTGTAGAAATCAAGCTCATCGGAAATTTGGACAGGCTCCAATTCACCGACACGTAGTGTAATGGTGTAATCTGGAATATCGTCGCGGACTCGGACGAAACGGTTTTGGAAAAGTACAGTTCCAAAATCCGGAATGTCGCGTTGATAAGTGACATGTAGGTATTTGGAATCATTCTGCCGCCGGCTCGAAACTTCGTTTTCGTTGAGCCACCCAACTTTGAGTGAAAGGTTATCAAGGAGGTCATATTCAGCGAAGACATGGTATCCTTGCCTGTCTACCCCGTACTCATATTGTGGTTCAAAATCGTCCTCAAGAGAATCAATTGTACCGTTGTTGTTCAGATCAACAAGGTCGGTAAACACCGGTGGATCGGCATCAAAGATGAGAAAGTCTTCTTGGAAGTCCAAAACCCCGTTTTGGTCTCTGTCATCAGCACGTGGTAGGACTCCGTCGAAGTCAATATCATCCGGCCAGTCATCGTCATCATCGTCATCCTCAATGAGGGCGTAATTAACTTCATCCCATGGATCTCTTTCAGCCTGAGATTCGGGGGTTCGCTCCAGCGTGTAGGGCTGATCTCTGTCGGTATTAGCACCGAAGTTGAAATAGGTTGTGGTGTACCCAGGATCAATATGGTAGTAGACCCCTTCAAGGTACAACTTCCCAAAGCGGGATTTGAGTTGAACGAACCATGCGGTTTCTCTTCCCATTTCTCCATCGCCGCTTTCGTCGGTTCCGTCGCCACCCAACCTGGCTTCAAACCGTTCACCTTGGGTCTCCGAATAGGTGGGTATACCATTCCGGTCTAATGGTAAGCCTGTTGCTGGATCGATGGAGATGCCGGTTTCTTCCTCGCCATCCTCACCTATAATAGTTGGCTTAAGTCTACTAAATCCAATCTGATCTTTGGGAACTGTCGGATACTGCTTATATTTACCGTTAATGGAATAATGTGCCCGAACGAAAACATTGCCGACAGTACCTTCTAAGTCAAGCCCGTAGAGAAGTGCCGCACGTGCTGCGCCGTATTGATAACGGACTTTGCGTGGTCTACCTTCACCTGTCCATTGATCCGGATTGTCATGGAGATTCGCGCGGTTGGTAATGTAATCCGAAGATTGTCCATAGTTACCGGGGGCTTCAATAACATCGCGGTATGGCATTTCAATGTGACCATCTTCGGTTTTAATCCATTCTTCAGCGAACGGATCAGCACCTTCAGCAGCCTTGTTGGCGTCACTGAATCCGATAACAGCAATGTTATAATCACCGGCTACGACCATCTCAAAAATGACCGATTGCACAGTCCGTGGATCAATATCATGGTCGGCAAAAACGAGATCATACTTCATTTTATCGAAGCCGTCCACAATTGCCCAATCCCCGGATTCACGGATATCAGAGGGAAGCCCGCCTACATCAATAGGAGTGACATCGCTAGAGAAGATATCAATCTTTTGGGTTTGTGCGGGTTGCGCTTTAGGTTCAACACCATCTTCAACCTCTTCGGGTGTTAAGTCTTCCAACGCTTGTGTGATGACGGTAGCTGTCATTCCCTTGAAAGCTGCACCAACACCACCTTGAATATTTCCACCATGCTTGGCTTCATCATAGCCAGAAAATAGGGTAACGGATCCATGATTGTCTTCAGGTGAGTCATCGCGGAAAACAACAGAGATCACCTCTGGCGGTGTATTCGCTACAGTACCCATGAGCGGGTTCTCAACGCGTTCGGGGTGTTCTTTATGAAGGTTGACATAAGTAAACCCAACGCGGAAAATGTCGCCCAAAAGTCCTTGGGCTCGGAAACCCACGAGACGTGCGTTTTCAATATGGCGAACGCCAGCGTCTTCATTCAAACCATTTCGACGTCCGAGAGTCGGTGCAAGGTTCGCAGCTGCGTCTGTCAACTGAACAGGGTTCGAGATACGAGAATTGATGAGCGTGAAAAGATGACGTTCCTGTGCGAAAGAGATATCCCAACGAAGCCCATCAAACTCTGTTTTGTAGAGAATATAGCGGTTTGGGAACAATGTAGACGGTTTGAAACGCATACTATCGCCGATAGCAAACTCGGTATATCTACCGCGGAAACTGTCTTCTGTCAAGACGGTTCTATCCAGCTGCGCTGAGAATCTTTCGCTATCAAGCTGACCGGTCCAACCAACAAACAATTCACCATTCTGGTCGAACTCTTTCTGCTCGCGATAGTTATAGACCTCATTACCCTCAAGCAGCTCTTTTCCAAACAGGTCATAGAAGAACTGTGGTTCTTCTTCCAATTGGAACCGTGCTGAAAATTTAGAACTCCCCTCAATTGTTGGTAATAGGGGTTCTTGTGGACCAAGGCTCTGTGCACCACAACCGTAAAGCACAAAAGCACTCAGGATACAGGTCGCTACAAGTAAAACATCAAATGATTGTTTTAGCCTGTTCATTACTTTGTTTTTCCTCCTTGGAAATAATGAATCGGATGTTTGGGCGACGGAACTGCGATGTGAATTTCTCACTCTTCGCTGTTCCTACCTCGGTTTCCGACAAAAAACCTTAAAAATGGATGAAAATTGCTTTACATGTAAACGAAAAGTCCCAAAATCTTGTTAATGAAACCAACATTACTTCGATTTCGTTTTTCTTTGTTACTGCCAAACAGGTATCCAAAAGTTGTAAATACCATGCGTAGCATGTAAAGAGCAAGTCTCCTTCCAACGGATTAAGGGTTTGTTTTGCGAGAATTCTCAGTAAACAGGTGATAAAATGCCCACAAAACTGTTCTTAGCATTTAAAAATAGCACTGATTCAAATTTCTGTCAAGTTTTTAACAGAAAAAACGCATGCTTTAGGGTGGTAATTTCACATATCATACCACAAACGTCATATTTTTCAACTTTAATTATGTCAGCACCATTTTATTTTCGATTTTTCGCCCATTTTAAGGATGAGTCGCAATCTACAAATCGTTCGCGCGTGCACCCAAGCAATACTCCTACAAAATGCTGTGCAGGATAGGGTGAATCCGTAATATGAGGATCCTTTTGACAACTACTGTCTCCTGAAAATACCCGAAGACAATAGAAAATAAATAATAAGGTTGTATTGTCTTAGGACCCAAGTAAATATCGATAGGTCCTGGTATAAATTTGTGGGTATCCTCACAATGGCAACGAACAAATCATGCAACACTGCACATTGGGCATACTGTAATTATACTACATTTTAAGATAAATTGACATTTTTTTTTCAAATTCCCATCAATATAAGCTTCTGAACCCGAAAATTGGGCTATAAAACTTTGAAATTAAGACATTGAATCTTTTAGATTCTCAGGAGTTTTGGTGAAATATTCGATAAATAACGCAGTTGTAACACCTAAAGATAAACCGGCGATTCCCGCGATGACGAAAATAAACCTGAGTTGAGGACTGACGGGAATTTTTCTTGGGACCGCACGGTCAATGATTTCAATACCACCTATCTGGTTGCGGGCGGTATTTAACTTGGATTCAGCATATAATATTTCAGCTTCAAGTGACCGTTTTGCAATCTCTTCAGCGAGTTCACTGGTTCTCTGAATCTTGGCTCCCATCCGTGTGAGAATTATCTGGTTTTCTGGGATCTGTTCCAGCATTTGCGTCAATTCCGTTTCCAACGTGCGCAGCTCCTGCTTTAGGTGCTCAGCAGCGTTTTCATAACGCGAGACACTCGGAACAAGGGTCAGCAACTGATTCTTTATATAGGTATGGTGGGCAGAGGTGCCGGAAGTAACGGTAGTGGCTGTAGGAGAGGTTTGAGCGTTTTTTTCGCGGATTTCAGCAATTTGTGCATCAAGACCCTTCAATTCTGAGGCAGTCTTGCCTACCTTTTCCGCATCCGCAGCACGCTGCGATTCAAGGTTGAAGAGTTTTTCCTGCTGAAAAAGCCAGACCGGATCGTAGGATGTCGTTTCTGATATTTTCGTCTGTTCCGGTAAGTGTTCTAATTGCTCCTGCAAATATGCAATGTGGGTGCGTGTCGCATAGAGTTGTTGCTGATTCGTTTCAAGCCTTTCCCGGATACTGGCATGACGTTCAAGAAGATTGGTAAGAGTTGGAACCCAGGTTTCTGGACTGCCATTCTGGCGAGCAAATAAGAGGAGAGCGTTTAAATCATTCTCTATTTGGGTTTGGATTTCTTGTCGTTTATTTTCGAGAAATTCCATCCGCTTTTTTAGTTTTGTTTCTTCATCTCCACGCCTCAATGTTTTCATATCCTCTACGAGCTGGTTAACAAGAAGTGCCGCATTGCGTTCCCCTCCCTCCGCCTCCGTCAAGGCAATCGAAAGATTGATATAGTCGGAGTCCGGGTTCAGCTGAGCCTTCAGTATTCGTTTGAGTTTACCTACCGATGGAAGGAGAGAAACCGCCTCAGCATTGCCACTCTCTTCGAGGTTTTCGATTGCCGTTTTTAGCATTGATTCTGTGGAAAATCGAGCACTGATTGTCTCCATTTCCCGCCGGTCAACACCGCCAGAGAGTACGCTTTGAAATAGATTCGTTGAAGGCAAGGCAGACGTTGTATTAGATTGGACAAGTAACATTAAAGTGGAGGCGGCGTATGTTTTAGGCAAGCGGAGTGAAATAACCAAGGCGGTTCCCAATACCAACAAGACACTCAAGCAGAGTGTAAAATCATGCTTTCGAATGAGTTGAAGATAATCGCGGAGATGTTCCTCCTGTTGCGGCATGAATGTGTGGAATTCCTACCCAATTCTTGGGCTGGAAATTGCCCCTCCTTTTCTCAAACCTATAGGTTGTTAGCAATACGAATTTCTTCCTCGTTAAAGGCTTCGTCATGCCACTCAACTATACGCCATTCGTTACTTCTTTTTTCAAAGACAAAGAGGTTGTCCCCTTCAGCGTACACGCCACTAAATCCACCTTCAAGTGAATGTCCATCGGATATAAAAAGTTGGATTCTATAGTGATTCCGTACTTCCGCCTGATTGCCATCCTCATTCATAGTAATCTCTGGTGGCACAGAGAGTTCTATCTCAATATCCTGAAACTTCTCGAAAACTCGAGTGGCAGCGTCTCGTTCCTGTCGGATGTCGTCAAACTCCAGATCATCCGTTTTGTCTCCATCGGTTCCCATATCAGAAACATAGAGGAAACCATCTTCCCAGAAAGTGTTGATATAAGAGTTAACATCTTCCGTTTCGTAACCTTGCCGCCATCGGTCTAAGACCTTATTAATTTGAAGAAGTTCTTCAGGCGGCACCTGGCCCACCTTGTCAGCGTCCCCACACCCCATAAAACCTATGAGTAAGATGAGTACGCCGCTGACTTTCGCAAAAGCCCTGAACATAATAAGTACCCTCCTTATTTTAAAAGGTTTTAACAATACCTAAATACAGACGTGATGGGGTTGCCCCGACCTCAATCCCCAATTTTTCAACATTCTGTGCATCCTGTTCAATAGACTGAATTAATGTAGTAGCATTGTAAAAGTTTGCACCGACATAAGAATCAATAAGACTATAAACCCAAATACCGATACCTGCATACATAAAAAACGTCCTGAGTTTATAGCGCTGATTCGCGAATTCGTACCTCTCGAAGACACCTTGATCATCGTTAGGATACAAACTTGCGTACTCCGCGTAGGTATTGTAACGATCCTGAAAAGATTGCTGTGCCAACAAGGCACCGACAACAGAACCGCCTATTCCCAAAACAGTGAGACTACCGCGAATATAACCACGGCTATAAAATTGTCCCCATCCCGGGAAAATGGCAGAACGCACCATAGCCCCAATCGGTGAAACGAGTTTATCCTCTTCCACTGCTTCAGGTAATTGCTGTTCGGTATCTGCACTGTTTTCAGCCTCCTGCGCAAAACTGGCATGGAGGCTCAACAACAGTAGTGATAAAATTAAAAAAACTCGCATCTTAATATAAAGGCTTTACACGCCGGAAAAGCGCGCAAAGCCTATGCTACTCCTAATAGACGTATTAACGTCTCCGTTTCGTTCGTTCCGTTGTCCGGCTCCGATTGTCATCATCATCATTGCTACTGCTTGAGCTGCTACGCGATGAACTCGAACTTGATGTCGTCGGGCGCGTCCGAGATTTTGATTTTGTAGAAGAAGAGGAACGGCTTATGCTTGAACTTGAACGTGAGCGCGTTGAACTCGAACTTGATGTCGAACTCGAACGACTTATGCGAGACCTCTCTGTTGAACGGCTTATGCTTGAACGTGAGCGCGTTGAACTCGAACTTGATGTCGAACTCCTATACTTTGAACTCGAGGCATTACTGGTACCCGACGAGAATGACCGGTTTGAAGAAGGAGTTGAACGCCTATAAAGTGGCGTAGTCCGTCGTGTCTCTACGGAACTTCTATAACGGCTCATGCTCTGTGCTGTCTCACCTGGATAACGCCGCTGTTTGCTAAGCGCACCTCCAGAGTATGTGCTCCGTCTGACGCTATTCCGCTGGAGTGTTGATGCAGAGGCAAGCGAGCGCTGTTTCTCCAAAATAATTGACTGGCGCGCCATCCGTTCCTTTGTTGCCGGGGTCTGCCTTCGATGATTTTCAAGCGCGGTGCGGATGTTTCTCCTAACCGCTGTGCGTTCTCCTTGACGGCTATTCGCAGTCAATCGGCTACGGCTATACTGTCGACGCGCTGTTTCATGATTCGCACTCCATCGATTCAAACGCGTTCGTCGCTGATAAACCTTCGGCGTACCACGATAGTAACCCTGATAGGAACCATAATACGGCGAGTAACCGCGGTAGTAAGCACCTGAGTAATGTCTACGGTAACGCCCAAGATATCCGCCATAATATGAACGGATTGAGAGATAGTGGTGATCGTAGACAGGGTAACTCCATCGGAGATAGTAGTCGTGGTCGGTCGCGTAATAGATGGGACCATCGTAAAAGTAGAGATAGGTGTAGCGATGCCACGGACGCCAACTATAAGTCGGTGTATACCGCTGAATCACTTTAACTTTTGGCTGTCTCCGATAAGTGGATACCTCAAGATGTTCCACGTCAATCTGTTCGCCACCTTCTGCGACGATATGAAGTTCCATCCATCCATCTTTGATATGACCCGCTGCGGGAATCTTAATTCTCTCAGAACGATTTTTTGCTCGCAGGACAAAAGTGTCACCGTAGCGTGTTTCCTTAGCATTCTCGTCATGGTAACCGCGACGAGTCGCCTCGCGCTGGGTATTACGAATCCAAACACGTCCCGCGATAGGTTCTTCGTAGTCTTCAATCTCCAAGTGATGCGGTTCCCCTCGATACCTCACCAAAATTTCAATGTACTGTGTCCCTGTTGGAATTTCAAAGAGATATACCGCGCTGGCAATCGCGAATTCGTAGTTATTTGCGTCCTCGGCAGCATTTGCCCAAGCGGTGAGCCGAACACCATCTTCAAAACGCGGACTCGCAGTAATTGTCGCATTCCCACGTTCTATCCATTCATCGACATCATTTGCAACGCGATGCTCTCGACTCAATCGGTCCGCGTAATAATCATAATCCGCAGCGGCTGGGGTTAACAACCCAGCAATTGCAAAACAGCTGATAAGGCATGCTGCACTTAAAATAGAAATCCGGGTCTTCATGAGAATCCTCCTCCTATATTCATCTCCTTCATTTGGTTCTGTCAATAGGTTTCTAACCATCGAGCGCGGTGCCGCGTGAGTATCAAAAGTAAACTATCTTAATCAAATTGTCGTAGAAATGTTACAATTTCCTTGAAAAATTGTCAAGGATTAATCAACGCCATTCAATAGTTCGGACACCCTAATCACGGCTTACCCTTTAAGTAATGAACGGACTTCTTAATACATTGGGAAAACTAAATGGCTTTACCCATTCTTAGTTTTTAGGTATCAGTTCAATACCTCTTTTTTTCGCGTGCTCACGGGCGAGGGGTGTAATAATCGCTGGATTTGCATAAATCAATTCTTGCACATCCGTATCCAGATTTGAAATAGTCGTTGCGCTAATTAAAATGTTTTCCACAATAGCACGCGAATCGCTCGTTCTCTTTACGATCGACTCGGCGATTTGAGTCATCGGTACCAATTGAACGCCGAGTTCGGACAAAGTGTTTACATAATCGTTTTTAAGTTTACTGAAAATAGGACCCGTTTTTACGGAAACTTCACTCTGATTAAATGCGTCAGAGGCTGCTATAACCTTCTTCCCCTTCGAGAGTGCTTCAAACACCAAATAGGTACACGGCGTGTCCACTAACCTTAATGCGAGTTTTGCAGCCATCGGATACGAGAAGACAGGGAGCACAATTTGCTGATAGGTCTCTACAAAAGTTGCTATATTACTTAGGGCATTCTCCTGCAAAACGTTCTCTTCACCAAATGCGACATGAATCGATTCGAGGTTTGCGACTTTCGTTGCGAGATCAGACAGAATTATCGTAATTTTCCATCCATTTTGTCTGCAAGTATGAAGTTGCTGGATTGCTTCATGTAACTCAAGTTGTGTTGCACCAAAAATAGCAAGTAGTCGTTTTTCGTGTATAATTTGCGTGGAAACCGGTGTTTGCTCTTGCATGACCCTCTCCACAATTTTCCTGATCTGGTCAATCAGCTCCTGATTCATACTGCCTCAAAATATTAGGAAATCTATACGTCTCAACCGGCATTGCGTACGATTTCAACGGGTTCACCGCCTTTTAAACCTGCCGCATTGGAATCGTCAGTGTCTAAGTGCATCTGAAGCACATAATCTTCAGAAATTTTGGGACGAACGTTTTCAAAGGTTAAAGCGCGCTCACCACGGAAGTGTACTTTTAAAATAGCATCTTCGCGAATACCGAGTGCGTTAGCATCTCCGGGGGTCATGTGGATGTGTCGCGTTGCGCAGATTGCCCCTTCTTCTAAATAAATGCTTCCAGCGGGACCAACGAGGGTAATAGGGTCAGCACCGATAAGGTCACCTGAGTCTCGAATGGGCGGGTTTAATCCAAGCCGAATTGCTTCCGTTTGAGCAACTTCGACTTGGGAGTAATCTCGCACCGGACCAAGGATGCGAACCGCTTCAATAGCACGCATGCGTTTTCCAACGACGGTTAACGTCTCATTCGCGGCGAACGCTCCGGGTTGATAAAGTGGAGCGTAGACAGTAAGTTGGTGTCCTACACCGTATAGAATTTCAAGGTGTTCCTGGGTTACATGAGCATGTCGTGCTGAAACCCCAACCGGAATCTGCTGCTGCTGTGCGACAGCGTCACAAGCGCGGTTTCCTGCGTCACACGTCCGCAAAGCACAACCGCTACATGCTTGGTCTGTCGCCAGTCTATTAACAACACGCTGGGTAATCAACTCAACAAGGGCACGGTCTGGCATCTATGTTTTGCCTTCTTGGTTAGGATATACTGAATGTCATCGAACAAAGAACATCCAATGAATCCACGGACTACATAATTTACGCTTTTGGCAACATAGTTTCGACTTCAGCATGTGGTCGTGGAATCACATGAACTGAAACAACTTCACCGACACGCGCCGCAGCTTCGGCACCAACATCCGTTGCAGCTTTCACGGCACCAACATCACCACGAACCATAACAGTCACATAGCCAGCACCAATTTGCTGGTAACCAATGAGATGAACATTTGCCGCCTTCACCATAGCATCGGCAGCTTCAATGCTCCCAACTAAGCCTCTCGTTTCAACTAAACCCAATGCCTCTCCAGCCATATTAATTCTACTCCTATTGGAAATTAGTGCAAAAATAAAATCGAGTTTTTAACTTGTGAGTCGTACAGTAGCAACAATTTTCTGATCGCGAATCCGCTCGAAAAAAAGCAGAAAATCAAGCGAGATGCTAAAATCTCACCCTTACTTCACCCTTATAGTATATCACAATTTCTTACTTTTTTCAAGAAAAAACTAAAAACGCGTTTATACATTTCATGGACATCTGTTTCTGCTTTAGCGACTTCGCCCAATTTTTGGTAAACGAAGGCACGCCATAGGTAAACCTGTGTAAGCGCGTCCGGTTCACCTTGCCATGTTTGAATTGTTTCGGTGAAAAGTTCTACAGCGTTCCTATAATCGGCAGTTGCCAGTGCTTGTTCCCCCAAGTGTATGTAAATTTGGGCGCGGCTGATATAGGCACCAGCAAAGCGCTGCTCCAAACCAATAGCCTGATTCAGATCTGCCAAAGCGAGTCTTAAACGATCTTGGTCACTTTCGGTGGAAAGCCGTAGGTAGGCATTACCGCGTGCATAGTAAGCCACAGCACTCGGTTGCCGCTTAATTACAGTACTGTAGTCGGCAAAGGCATTCTTAGCGTCGTCTTGCTCAAAATAGGTTTGTGCTCGCCTTCGCGTAACGTTGGCGTTCCACCTTTTTTTTATCGAGGCTGAGTAATCCGCAATAGCATGTTGTGTGTTCCCTAACGCTCGATAAGCATCACCACGACTTGCGTAGGCATCGGCGTGATACCGATTCAGGTCTAATGTACGGGTGTAATCCGCGATAGCTGCTTTGTACTGCCCTGCTCGGTAATGTGCCAGTCCACGTTTCACGTAAGCTTCAGCATATTTGGGATCAGTCTCAATAGCACGCGTAAACGCCGCTATAGCATGTGGAATCTTCCATGTCCTTAATAATACTGTACCCTCCCGTACGTCTGCTTGCGCCTGTGGTTTTTCCCCCTTTATCGCCTCCCATGTTACAAAACGGGAAGCGAGGATGATAGTGAGAATCAACACCGGGGTCATGATATAAATGAGTGGTCGCATGATGAGCGTCTTTCTGGCTGAACTATCCCTTTAATCCGATTTTGGCTTTTGAGTTTCAGTATAAAGGTGATGGATATTTATTCCTAATTTCAGCACATTTACGGACGGATAGGTCTCTGCCAAGTCAATTTCAATGTACGCAGGGATTCCGGGTCGACCGCTGTAGCCTGTTGAAAAAATGAGTTGACTTTCACCGAACGTCGCTATACCATCTCTGATATTCCGCCTTGGAAAATAGTGAATTGGGGTATGTCCAACGATAAGGATATTCCCGTGGATGGCTTCAAGGAAATTTTTAATATGCGTTAAGGTGTATCCACCACTATAAGCGATCTCTGGACGGTGCCAAAGAAGTTCTTCAAGGGTTTTGGGGTTCGGATCGACCAGATCAGCAAGGCTTGTAACAAAACGCGCGGGACCCGCATGAATACCGACGAAGCCGCTTTTTCCAACAACCACCGTCGGAAGATTCATCAGAAATTCATAATGCGTATCCGTCATTCTTTCAATAAAGTTGAACTGCTCATAATAGGAACCGAGAGGACTTTCATATAAAGCGCGTATAAATTGCGACCGGTTCTGTGCTGTCATCCCTTGCCTTTTGAGCATTGCATAGGCATCTGCGGCAGCGAATTCGTGGTTCCCTCGGAGATAGATGAGCCTTTCACCGTTATTGCCAAGTTGTTTTTGGAGTTCCATAACTCGGTCAACGATGAGAGTATCCCCATAAGGCGGATGTCTCGGTTCATCGGGTTTATAATCAACTGCATCGCCGAGTATCAACCCGTAAACGTCTTCGTCTGCTTGAATTCGTTCGACCAGTTTTGTGAGTTGCAACCACTGGTTAAAATCGTCCCAATGTGCATGCAGATCGGAAACAATGTAGATGGTGCCGTGGTCAGGGAGAACAACGATGTGTCCATCGTGCGTCAGTTGGTTAGGGTACTGCGCGGGTAGTTTGGGTTGGGCAGTCGCAGCGGAAGTGAAACAGATAAGGCAGAGGGCAATATCAATAAATGAAATGTTCATAATAGTATAGTCCGTAATCTCCAAACCCGCCTGTCCGAACCGCAACGGATAATTAGTAATCAGTTGTCAGTTAGGAGGAAGTCGTCTAACACTCTTTACCTCTTACCATAGTATCAAAACCTATAGCTCGTAATGAAATGGAGAGCGGATATGAGGAACGCACGTTAAAGTTCAAACGCCCGTTGTTCCTCCGCAAGGAAAAATTAAAAAGTAAAATTAAAATCTGAAGAATGGGTCTATAGCGTCTTCTTCCTGTGCGAGTCTATTCAAGTGTCGTCGTCTACGGTTCCAACAGACGAGATAACCAATAAGGGCAAGTCCACCGAAGCCTCCCCACAAGACGTAAGAATTGGAAAAAAGGGATGCCCACTGGTAACGTTCCGTCAGCGACTCGCGCCAGAGTACATCGTATGTGGTAAGATCCCATCCAACGACTGTTTCAAAGGCAGTGTTGAAATTGTTGCCAGCGTGGAGTTCGGCAATCAGCGAAAACAACACGTCTCTACCTTTAACTTCGACCAGCCAACGGAGTGTATCCTGACTTTCAGCGTATGCTAAATCCGCACCGGCTTGCGTACGTGGAAAACTCCGCTCCAGTTCCTGAAGTGGTATGATAGATTTTGAGAAAATATGCTTTAGCAATGTCTCGTGACGGCTCGGCACCCATTCCTCAGCGAAATAGATTGCGATACCTTCTACGAACCATAGTGGGATTTCTCTAACGGCTTTACGCGTGCACTGTCCAAAGAGGACATGCGCAATCTCGTGACGAAGTACCTGCGTCAACTGCAGTTTCGCAAGAGCAATATATTTCGGATTTTGGATAACAATACGCCGACTCAACGGAAAGGCGCATCCAACCGCCCAGTCATGAATCGGTGCATGAACGGAAGCCTGAAACTCCTTTTGTGTGTCGCAGACCCAGATGTCAATCATTCCCGCCGGAATACGGCTTGTCAACTCCGGCAATTCGGCATAGAAATCCTCTGCAATCTGAAGAATTGACGCTGGATCCGCCGTTCCTTTCTGGTAGTAGACTCGGAAGTGTGGGCTCTCTACTGATTGCCAAGCTGCCGATGCTGAAACTATCGGCAGCAGTAATAGAAGGAAAATAAGACTTTTCATATATTGGCAGCACCATACATATCCCACCTAAGGGGCTGGGTCTACAATAACACCCATAAATAGCACCGTTTTTGTCTGATTATCACGAATTGCAAAGAAAAAGGGACGGTCTACAACTCCTTGCTATTTCAAGTCGTCGCGTTGTCGGTTTGGAAACTTACCTTAATAAAGGTGTGCGACATAACTGCCATAGCCGTTGTAAATCTTCGTTGGGTGTCTTTCATTCGTTCCAATCATTCGTTCTTTGGCTTGCGACCAACGTGGGTGTGGCACATTAGGGTTGACGTTTGCCTCAAAGTCATATTCCCTCGGCGCGAGTGTATTCCAAAAGGTACGTGGTTTCTGGTCAGTCAACTCAATACTGACAATGGACTTAATACTTTTAAATCCATATTTCCAAGGGGCGATGAGCCGAATAGGTGCCCCGTGCTGCGGTGGCAAGACGTGCCCATAGATGCCGACAGCGAGTAGCGTTAAGTCGTTCATTGCCTCGGCAAGCGTTAGTCCTTCAAAATAGGGCCACGGCAAGCGCGCATTGTTTTGCTCGGGTGCCATGTCAGGGTCCAAGAATGTAAGCATCCGGACATATTTGGCTTCAGCCTTCGGTTGAACTTTTTCAAGCAACGCTTTCATTGGAAAGCCTATCCACGGTACCACCATCGCCCATGCTTCAACGCACCGAAGTCGGTAGATTCGCTCTTCGATTGGCATCTGTTTGATTAAGTCGTCCACGTCCAACGTCATTGGCTTTTCGACTAATCCTGATATTTCAACTTCCCATGGGCGTGTTCTGAATTTATCCACCTTTTTCCAAACTGTGCTTTTCCGGTTAGTAAATTCATAATAATTGTTGTAAGTGGCGGCAACTATTTCATCGGTCATCTGCCTTTTTACAGTAAAGTTTGCATTATTTTCGACAGCAAGTTTTTGTGCGCGGAAAGGCTCCAACTGCTTTTGAACCCCTTTATTCTGGGCACATGCGTTTGAACTTGGAATGAGTAAGGCACTGGCACTCGCTATCCCCAAGTTTTTGATGAATTTTCGGCGATTTATATAGTCTGATTCAGATGTCGCCTGATTTTCAGGGATTTCCCATCCCTTTGGAATTTTGATATACGTCATGAGATTTTCCTCCGTGTCTGAGAATCTGCTACGTGCCTTTTCAAGATGGCGGATCCAAAAGTTTTGATCCGTTGACCGGAAATTCAAATCCACACCGTTCAACTATCAATCTAACCGTTTTTGTAACCCATTCGTCAGCGTATGGTGATACAATTATTTCGCTATTTTTATCAATTAGCGTTTTAACCTCAATTTCAAGGGGTATGCCAAATTCGTAATGTGCCAATTTTTTGTTCTTCGCTTGCAATATAGAGGCGAATACTTTGCTCCTTGATGGTTTACACTTCACTGTCTCTGAAAATCTTTGAACGCCTCACGAGTTTTCAGGGCGATAGATTCAATGGTGCCGACATCAAATATCATCATATCCGTTTCTTCATCATCAGTCCTTACGCTTCTTGACATCATGGCATATATGAACTTATGAGATCTGAACCAATCATCTATATTATCTATATCAGGGATTTCAGTTTCTACCACTCGCATTCTAACTGTGTATTTATCAAGAGTCATAGGCAGGTCAGTCAGCAGTGTAGACTGATAGCATACAGGTTCTATGTCTACTAATGGCCATTTTATTGCAAAACCTTTCGATTCCTCTTTCAAAATTTTTTCAAATTGCTTTTCAAAATTAACTTTCATGATGACCTCCGTTTTCCTAAGAGGGCCCCTTATACACTGAAACAGGATGTTGGTTCCTTTATTTTTCTCCGCCGCAGCGCGTTCTCTCTTGTTTTTTGTCTTCTGGTCGCCTCTATATAAAAGGATAACATGCACGAAAAAGAAAATCAATTGAGAAAAGGAGAGATGGATGTCTATGGTGTGATTTGACATGTTTTTTCAAAGGTGCTATAATTTCTTGCATGGGTGATACTGACCACGAAAAACGATCCTCTGTATTTACCGTTCGCGATGTTGAAGTTGAATTCTTAGTCAACTACGATAAAGTTCACAGTCAAGAAATAAAAATCATGTAGGTGGTGGAAATGCGATTTTTGATAGTATTCTTTTCGGTATTTTTGATATGTGTTGAAGGGTTTTCACATTGCGAGTACAGCTACGCGAAACACTCTGGTTACGGTTGCCATAAGCACGAGAATAACAGCACGTGGGCATCTCCGAATGGCGATCCAAAAGAATTCACGAGAACGCCTTTGCATCATCTTCATAATGAACCTGAGAGCGAAAATCCGCATAAACAAAAAACTGGGCTAAATCAGATCATGGCAGGTGGAAATATCAACGCAGGCGAAGTCAATCAACCGACACCGACACCACCGCCGTCTGGACCCGCACCGCCGTCTGAACCGTCTGGACCCGCACCGCCGTCTGAACCGTCTGAACCGTCTGAACCGTCTGAACCGACAGGTGGGGACAATACTATTGATGTTCCTCATGTTGTTGAGACTCGAATTATCTTTCCTCCATCAGTATCACCATCACCTGAACCAGTAGAACTCTCTCCACAACCTTTATTGGTAACGGAATATATGATGCGTGATGGTGGATTTGAGAGATTGCCAACATGGATTGAACTTTACAATCCGAGTGAGAGGGAAGTGTCTCTCGATGATTGGACTTTCACGTGGGTTACGCGTAAGTTTGTGGGACTACCTTACGATCACCACGTGGTGGTTATCAAAGATTTCGTTATTCCGGCGAAAACGGTTGTCATTCTCGCGTCAAAGACGACGACACGTTTCGCAGGAATCAAAGAGGATCAGGTCTATGATCTCGGCATCCTATGCGGGAGATGCTTAAAACAAGGTTGGCAAATAGCCAACAGAGATAAGAAAGAAATCTATGCGACAGGTTCAGTTTTCGGTAAACCGCCACCGTTAAAACGAGGTTCATGGAAAGAAAGGGAATCTTGGCAGGTCTACAAGCATGAAAACCCTAAAAACCACTACTATGGTCGTTCAAACGACATAGGATCGCCCGGCTTTTATGAACAACCTGTCCCACAAGCACCGAGTGCGGTAGGAATGATACACGTTGGCATTTGGGCAGCGTTGAAAAGGAGATAGTATGGATGAAGGCACACGAGACGGGCTTACGAAAATAGAGGCTCAACTTAATGGTTTGAACAATATGACCATTGAAAAGTTGTCTTCGATCACGACGAAGTTAGACATCTACTTGCCCAAACAAACCGATCGAGAAAATCGTATCAACAAATTAGAAGATATTGATATTATGTTCTTAGACGCACGAGAGAAGAACGCAGAAAACAACGCGAAGAAGGCTATCAGCAGGCAATTCAAGAGGTCTCGGAATGGAATAGCCGCCGACTTGAAGCCGAAGCGCGTGGAGAAGCATTTACAGAGCCGCCACCTGAAAAAGATACCGTAAAACCTCAAAAGAAAAAACGGTTCATTTTCTTTTAGTCAAGTGCCGAGTCTATACAAACTGAAATTCTGCTTGAACGTAGTTGTCCGTTTGGACCGGCTCATTCCCTTCTGATTTGATGATCTGATACGCATACCCAAGTGTATGATTGTTTCCGAAGTATCCATCAAGCAAAAAGTACCGAAGAGGAGATAAATAGTGTTAAAGTTTAGGTTGATCGTCACAATAGTTTTTGTTTCGTTGCTTTTAGGTTGCGGACCCGGTAAACTTGAACAGACAGTTGCCGAGGGAAACCGCAAATTAGAGGAACGACGAGAGCGGGATCGTATAAAAGCCGAGATTGAGAGTGCCGCAGCAGAGAAACGTTGGCAGCAGACGCTTGTGGAAATGAACCGTAAACGGGAAGCAGAGGCTGAACAATCACGACAACAGGCAGAATACGATTACGAATTATCACGATTAGATGCAGAGAATCGTAAACTTGAGATTGAGAATGAACTCCGTAAAGCCGAGATTACGTCTGAAAAAGAAATCCGTATCACTGAGATTACGTCCCAGGCCGAAATTAAGAAATATCAAATTCAGGCGTATGAAAGGATCACTACAGAGAAAATTAATGCTCAAGCGAATCTCGAGGAAGCAAAGCTGCTTTCAAGAGTGGGTGTAGAACAAGCTCGGATGCAAGCGTTAATTGGAGCCGTCCAGATGCGACTGGAGAGCAAAACGAAATCTGAGGAGATTGAAGCTGCCAGACAAATTGAAATTGCGAACAGCATTGCATCCGCTGAAATCGCTCGCGCTGAAACGATTCGCGCTAAGAACGCTGGTGTTGAAGAAACGGCACGTGTTGAGGCGGCAGCTGCGGTTGCAATTGTCGATAGAATCAGCCGTGCAAAAACCGAAGAAGAGTTGATAAAATATGCGGCAACGGTTGCAGTTTTTAGTCAGTCTGTCCCGCAAGGATACTATGATGCCGATGGTTACTTTATTCAGACAAACTAAGTTTTTGCGAATTCGCAACACAAATGATTGGGTTTTGAACGGTTTTGATAGGCGATTTTTGAAATCCTTACTCTGAAATTTCAGGGTGGATGGAGAGTGTTGTTATCTGAATCAGGATTTTCAGGATTAGAGGATAGACAGGATAACGTCTGTAAGAATACCAATTTTCACAGGGGTTTTTTATCAGCGTAGGCGGGCCGTGGGTTCCCAAAATACAATATACCCTTTCTCCGTGAAAAAACAGATGTGAAATTATATTTAACCCATCGTATTAGTATTCTTAATCAAGAGAGTGCATGTTGCTGTGCCGCCAACTCCTCATACACAATCTTGGCGATGTCGGGACCTACTGCTTGGAGTTTATCCTCCAACCCTGCCTCTTGGATACGGACAGTGGCGATGAATGCACCTTTGTACAGATCAAGCGGAAACCCTTCTTCTTGTTTGACACCATTGATGGCATATCGAACACGCTCCATGAAGAGCGGACCGCGCCTCTCATGGTATTGGAGCTCTACGCCGAGAAGTTCGATAGAGTCAGTGAAGGGCACGCGCCCTGCCAAATCAAGACGATGCCATGACCCGTTTTTTCTTAAATTGACACCTATGGTGCGACTTTACTGGGATTTCAGTGTTTCGCGTGCCCGTTGGATTTCAGGCGTGAACACCGCTTTGAGTTTCAGGAGATACGCAATATGCCATGCTTTGATCGCTGCTAACTCACTTTCATCGGCGTTTATGTCGCCATCCCGTATCAAACGAATCGCGGCGCGCCGTGTTTCCCCCCGTTCCCATTTCAGGGGGATGTCGAATTGCCCATTGATTTCGGATTCCCGCTCTTTGAGGACATCAAAGAAACTTTTGTTCTTCTCGCGATCTCCGAAATTAATGATCAGTTTCATATACACTGTTTGTTGCTTGTTAAATCCTGCAACATATTTTATGCCTGTAGACCCTGATGCAAAGAGGTAGTAATTCTGACCTTTCATGGCACGACGCGCTTTTGTAAAGTTATGCTGTTCTCGAAGTTGATCTATCAATTCTTGAAAGTAGGCGGTATACTTCTCCTTTCGACGCGATCCGCTTCTCGGGCGCGGGGCTAGGCCCTCATTGCCGTCCACGAGGTTCTGTTGCCACTGTGTTTTGGGACGCTCATTCGTTTTTTCGGGTTCCTTTCCCATTGCTTTCTGGATTACACGAAATAATGCTTCTTTGCGGGCTTCAAGGAAACCCCAGAAATCATCGGCGCGCAGAGCTTCGGCAGAGATGAGGTGAGCGGCAAGTCTGTTATCCATTTTGACATCGTCTATCTTTGATTCAGTTTGTATCCTTTGCAAATACGCTGAAGGAGCACACCCACCTATCATGCGATTTGTGCGTGCTGAGATAGCCGTTTTATTGATAATACTATTGTAGTCCCCGGATGCAATGCCCTTTTCCGTACACCAAGCTCTGGGAAATATGTGATGGATGTCGATCCTATCCTCAAAGAACACTTTCTCATCAATGGGGTACCCAGTACGGAAATCGCTTGCGCCTCTGTCCTGCATCATCAATGCATGGATTCCCTTATACAAGGCACTATTACGGGTTCGGAGTTCAAGTAAACGTTCCTCTTGGAAATTTGCCTCCCGGATTGTTGTTGGTTCCTTCCCGCCTTCTCTTATCCAAGTCGTCACTTCAGAGAAATCCCTAGCCGCCTGAGTATCAGTAGAACCCGCATACATCTCACCAAGCACACCGCACCAATACCAACGCGCAATTTTCTGCGGAACTCCGTCTGTTTCACTCAGATGTCCTAAATCCGTTAGAATCGCTGCCAGCGGAACAAGTTGAGCTGAATAGGGGACATCTTTTGCATGAAATATCTTCTGCCTATGCAGAAAGCGGGCTGCCCTCAGAAATCCAGCCTTGACTTGATCTGCCCACTCTTCATAACGCTTTCGATCTAACTCTAGGATTTCCTTACGCTTGCAACTGATTGCAGCATTTCGATTTTTGGTGTCAACCAATGTAAGGGCTTGTAGGAAATTAATACCATCAAGTTTTCCTAGCACCTTATACTCTCTTAGACGTTTGTGTCTACGTCTCCAATCATCACGCAATCGGAAACCTTCTGCAGCGAGGGATGCTGTGAGAAGTTCAAATACAGTCAGCGTTACGCCCCCGGTGTTTACTTTCTCAAATACCAAGCAAATTGCCTCTTTTGAGGCTCCACCTAACTCAATAACAGGAACATTGTATCGATTAAAGCATTGAATTATCTCAGCCTCAAATTTGAAGAGCGACCTCGTTTTATCAGGATCATAATCCCAATGTTCCATGTATCCTTGCTTCCAATCGGCAGAATCGAAAATTTTATGTGCTGGAAACATTTGGTTTTCGTACTGCTCTTGGGTTGATGAGAGGTCAATGGATTTCGGTTTCCCATTGGATGTCGGTATCTGCAAACGATGATCTTCTCTACAAGAAATGACGGCATCCTCGCGTTCCGTTCCATTTCCGGTACACGCATCCATGTGGAAATAATAATAGCGACGAGTCTTCCTACCTTGAGCGTTCCGCCTAAAAGCTACATTTCCTAACATTAAGGCTTGAAACAGTGCTGTGAGTCGTTGTTGCCCATCAAGTATGAGGGTATCGGGTTCCCCGCGAACATCTATAGCATTCACTCCCTCAACGAGTCTTGTTTCAAAATTCATATCTGTATCTCCGGCTTTGAGGGTAAGCACAGAACCAATGGGAAACTCCCGTGATACGCTAGCGATAAGACTCCGGATACGGTCATCATTCCACACCCAATCCCGCTGGAAATCAGGGAGTTGTATTCTTCCACTTCCTATGTCCTTGAGCAACTCTTGAAGGAACGGTTGGTCAATACGAAAAGTACTCATGTTTATCTCTCCAGTTAACAAAATTTTACGATGATGCTGAAACTTCCGGTTTCGATAGATCAGAATTCAATCATCACAAATCTGCTGACGTGAATCTCTTTTCCAACGGTAGCAACTGCAACAAAAGTAACCAAAGCTATTTTCATTAAATTCCTTAGAAAATACTATTTGTCAGGGACAACTGCCCTAACTATCTGTTGTATCGGATTCGCACTATCGGAACGGGGTGTTTTCACCGAGAGATAACCGCTTTGATTCGCATCAAAAATGGCATCCGTGGCTGCCATTAGCACATGATCTCGCGTGTCCCGATTTTCGCCCGCTGCATCGGCAAATGCCTCAAAAGTTGCCAAGGCATTCTGGCGATGGCGATTAACAACTTCCAAATGTTTCTCGGCAGTATAATTCTTAATAGAACGGTTGAGCAACATATAAAACACGGAAATTAAGAACCCTTTTGCAAAAACATTTTGAACGATTATAGATAACTGTGTAGCAGATCCCAAATCCTTTATTGCCCACACAAAAATGGCAATAGATACGATAACCAAACAAACTGTGCCATAAAACCAACGTTTAGCACCCGTTTGATGTTTTTCCGCTTGATTGGCAAAAATTTTCTCATACTCCGAGATCGATATTTCCGCGAGTTGGTTTTCCTGCTTAAGTATGAGGTCATCTAATGTCTGCAGTTTTGCGCCACTTTTATCATCAATCTCTTTCCATTTATTTTCAGCATCCTCGAAAAAAGCGTCAAACTTAGCCTTAGATGTATCAATCTGTTTCGATCTTAAATAGGTTATAGTCGGAGTCAAAACGGATTTCGCATTACTACAAAAGTCAGAAATCTCTTTTAAAAGGTCTGCATGTCTATCCCTGGGATTATCACCACCAATATCAAAATTCTCAATCTTCTGTGCTATCTCATGAAATTGAGGTAAGTATGTTCTCACCGTTTCTATTTCAGCATCTGACAAATTGATGAGGTCATCGTAGGCAGAAGTTAGAATTTCATGAAACATTCCATGAACAACGGATAAATCCGAGTGTACATTTTCAAAGTCAAACTTGCTACCTGACAACTCAGAACGTTTTAATCCCTCCAAGTAAACATTACCTACATTCAGTTTCATCAGGAGGAGAATGAACCCTGTCCGTGTTCCTTGAGGTCCATAACCAGTTTGAGGATCCGCCTGTAGACGGTTGCAAATCGCCGAAGTAGTCTTTAGTTGATTTTCCAAATTAGGGAACTCTGATACGTGTACTACTGAATTACTTTTCTCATCTGTTATTGCCGCTCCCTTTTCGTCACGTCTGTTGATAGAATAACTTGAATGTCTCCCCAAATCCACTAACAACCATCGTTCTGAACCTCCCTCTTCTACTTCTCTCCAAATCAGAAAACTCTCAGAAAGCGGATTTTTAAATTCCTGTTGTAGTTTAAACCAGTTACTCTCACCTAAAATACGCTGAAATCTTTCGTAATTTAAAGTAAACAAAATTCTCTCTCCTTGCATAAAACCTCCTTAACGTAGATTACGAGAGTCCACGGCTCGGCTGCGAATTCGCAAGTGCTTATCCGTCAATGATGTCATCAGGGTGAACGGGGTTACTCGAAAGAGACATCCCAGTTATAAGTATACGTGGAACTCCACGTCTGATATGTTGAACCTTTCAGGGTTCCTAATTTCTGAGGTTATCGCCAAAGTAGTATCTCTTGACTGAAAGTATCCCATGTGTCTATCAACTATTCACTCTTTATCCGTTTTCTAATTTGTTCTCTCTTCCATGGATCATTGGTAGGAATATTAAACGCCCAGAGAAGCGGAAGGACTAATTCTTCAACAATATCTGTTAGTTTCTCTGTATCTTGAAAATCACTTAATAGACATCGCGTTGAAGTGGAGACGGTTGAATCAAAGCACTCTGGTTCCGCTCGAAGGCCTTCCGTAATTCTTTTACTTCTACCATGCACAGTCCTTGTAGTATCATGCAGTTTTTTCCCGAAAACGTGCCTTAACTTAGCAGTAACCTCAATATTTCCTAAATACTCGCATTTCGTGTAAAGTTTTTCGGCATCTTCAATTAAATACTGTATAGGAGAAAGAAATCGACCATATTCAATAGCTTGTTCAACTTCATCTTCAAATAATTCAGTTCTATAACAGACAATCCCGTATTCGTTAAATTCTCTATAGACACTGACATCATCTTTGCGGAAATAAGAAACACCGCCAGCAACCCTACGGGGAGGCGATCCGTACGCTTCACCTAATGTATAAATATCAGATGTTGAAATCACAGGACGATACGGAAAAACGGGTTTGGCAATCACCATTAGGGTCGGTTCCTCTGTAGCATAGAGAGCTTGGATACGTTCTTCCATTCGCGCCATAACTTGTCTGGCAACAACCTGTGAGTCCTCGCGACGTTTGAGCATATACACGATGCGATCTACATCAGCAAATTCATAAGGTGGAGTGGTACTACCTTCTCGAACATAAATTTTTGTAGAATTTTGAATCGCATGGGGGGCTTGAACACTCTCATCAACACGAACGACAACAACCACGTTGTTAGTATTCGGAATATCAACGATTTTTGCATCAGGCATAACTGCCGGATAAATGCCGTCGCTCGCGCTTCGTTGAATTTGTTCCTCAATTCCGGATGCTTTAGGAATGCCCTTAATTGGGAAAATCGCCATGTTCGTTTCTTTATCAGCCTCTACTCCTATGATAAAGATGCCACCAAGAGTGTTTGCGAAAGACGACACGATTTTAGGAATATGCGTAATTTCTTGTTTATACTCAACGCGCACTCCTTCAGGTATCTCTTTGCAAAAACTTTCCGCGACTCCAAATGTGATTTCGTCTCTCAATAGAGTAAACATGACTATTACCTCATTACTTTCTAATTACATGAATCGACAATCCGAAGGAGATGACTCGCGAAGATTATCAGCTCAGCTGCTTCCTCCGCGGTAATTTCAACATCTCGGTGACTACCAGGGTTTTTCAAAGCTCCGATCGCCCCAGCAAACAAATTGGATCGTGCTTGCCTTTCCGAAATTTGTTGATTTTTGTCAGTTAAATTACCCGTTTCGACATTAAACGCCTTACGCATCAACTTAACTCCAATATATGTCTCGGCATACCCCCCTGCTGTGCGAACAGCAATCTCAACCGCCTTGAAAGCCCTAAAAACAGCAGTGTCATAGTCACCTTGTAAGAATAGTGACCATACTTTTTGTGCAATTACGGAATGAAGTTGCCCTTTGGGTAGAAGGTTTGCCTTACGGTAAGCGTTGAAGTTCTCAAGTGTTTCGATGTTTTTCCCTCGTCTGGTAACGAAGTGGGTCCATCCCCATAAGTTCCTATCGCCTACTAAATTAGTGGGTTTCCGCGCGACAAAACCTTCGTACTCTAACCATTGCCACGCTTCCATAAGGGCATAAAGTACATCATCAAGACATCCTTCCGGGTATTTTATGTCCAATCGACTTTCAATCTCGTGTAACAATTGCTTACCGTCTATAAGATCTTCTATTTTTATTTCCTTACTGCCCTCTAAAGCCAGCAAAAGAGAACCAGCGAGTCCTTCTGGTTCAAGACTTAATAGATGTTCTGCATCCGGTAGCATAGCAAGTAATTTAGAGTAGTTTAACATAGTATGTTCCTCACTCAGGTTCTATTTCCTGGATTTCAGTTTTTCGAGTGTCCGTTCTATTTCAGGTGTAAACACCGCTTTGAGTTTCAGCAGATTCTCAATATGCCATGCTTTAATGGTTTCTAAGGCACGTTCATCGGAGTCAATGTCTCCCTCACGCCATAGACCCAGATAGGATCGTATGATGTCGTCGCGGCGATACCATTCGAGTTGCATACCGAACCGGGCTTCAATTTCGGGTTTTCGTTCTTCAAGGGCATCAAAAATGGCTTTGTTTTTCTCGCAATCGTTAGAGTAAATTCCGAGCACCGTAAACGCTTGTCTGCCTTTGCCATAAAAACCTGCGACATACTTGATGTCAGTCGTGCCGGATGCAAAAGTGTAATAAGGCTTTCCTTGTCCGGGACGACGTGCATCCGTAAAGTTATGCTGTTCTCGGAGTTCATCAATTAGCACTTGAAAGTAATGAGTATACCTCTCCGTTCGATTCGGCATTGTTTTCTCCTATAAAAAGAGCAGTAGACAATGATTTTGTCTATGATGTTGTTTATGAAGCCTCGCCCCCCTGCAAAGCGAGAGTTGGTTGATTCACAATTTATTTACCTTTTGAAGATGACTTACTGCTACTGGACTTTGCGGGAGCATTGCTTCTATCGCCGCCAGACTTCCCTCCTGTTTTAGAGGGCTTGTTTGCGGGGTAACTCGGACGCGAACCGCCGCGACTCTTGCCACCACCGTCTTTACCTTTTGCCATGTCTAACACCTCCTTTCCTACAAGACGTTTACTTAACTTTACTGATTTTTTCGCCTAAATAAGCGTTGGCACTTCACAATAGGTTGTTTCGGGCTTAAAAATTTCTTGAAAAATCCTGAAACCACTTATTGCGTTAGTTTATTTCTCATGTCCTTTCAGCAAATCTGCAATATCTTTAGGCAACTGAATTCCTGTCTTCTGTTCTAAGTCTTCAACGCCTGCGTACTTACTATGGAATGAAGTAACGATATTTATTCCCATATTTTTGGCAGTATTCAGGTCGATTCTGACTTTTTCCCATTCTTTTAGGAGTAGATGTTCTTTGCCTCTATTGTTATAGGCTTCGGCATAATCGGGGTTGAGTTGTATCGCTCTGTCGAAGTCTTCTATAGCTCTATTGCTTTCACCTTTAGCAGCGTAAACGACCCCTCTATTATTATAGGCTTTGGCATGATCAGGGTTAAGTTGTATCGCTCTGTCGAAGTCTTCAATAGCCCTACTGGTTTCACCTTTAGCAGTGTAAACAGCACCTCTATTATTATAGGCTTCGGCGTAATGAGGGCTGAGTTGTATTACTCTATTGAAGTCTTCAATGGTAAGGTCAAATTTGCCCTTAATACTATAAGCAGATGCACGCCACATATAAGCACCAGCATCATTAGGATTAATCTGTATTACTTTAGTATAGTCTTCAATAGCAAGATACAATTCATTTTTCTCCATGTAAGCAATTCCGCGATTCATATAAGCATAATCATCATTAGGATTGAGTTCTATTGCTCTATTAAGGTCGTTGATAGATTTCTCAAATTCGCCTCTTTCTCCGTAAAGAGCTCCGCGATTGCTATAAGCACCAGAATCATTAGGATTGAGTTCTATCGCTTTGTTGAAGTCTTCTATAGCAAGGTCAAATTCGCCTTTTTTTAGATAAACAACTCCGCGATCCATATAAGCATTAGCCTCATTAGGATTGAGTTCTATTGCTCTATTAAGGTCGTTGATAGATTCCTCAAATTCGCCTCTTTCTTGATAAGTAATCCCGCGATTGATATAAGCACTAAAGTGACGCGGGTCGAGATCTAAAACATGTGAATAACCTTCTATTGCAGCGTCTATTTGCCCCGCCTCCAATAAGTGTTGGGTGGTTTGTTGGTATATCCAGTTAGTTAATCTACTGTTTTGAGGTTCAGAGGTCTCTGGCTGAATCGTATTAATTATCTCTTGAATACCAGCGTCCCAATCTTTATAGAGTTTAATATGTTGAATATCGTGTAAAGTTTCACCTGCCCCGATGTTCCAATCAGGAATTTTACATCTGTCCAGCTTGACTGGAATAAACCATGCTCGGTCACGGTGTCGCTGACGCAGTTCAGGAATTGCGATTCTCAGTTCTTCATTCATGTAAGTCTTATCAGATTGGTTATATGCCTTTGAAAAACACGCTATAAAAAAAGCCCCTTCCTGAATTGCTTTACGGATTGCATCTTTCCAGAAGGACCCTGGAGCAATATCATCACGATCAAGCCAAACTTTGATACCGCGCGAGGTTAGTTTTTCGTAAAATTTATCAACAATATCCTGATTTTTATGCATATAGGATATAAAACCGTGCTGCATTTATCGTTTCTCCTCCTTAATGAGTTTGATTCAATCTTTATTCAGTCTTGAGATCAGATATTCTTGTCCGTGCTCACCTTTAACCTTGTTACAGTGACCACAAAGTAGTTGAAGGTTCTCAGTATGGTGAAGTGCCATCGTTTTTGGTGCCCTGTTTTAAGCGGACCTGGGCTGGGAACTTTTTGGCTCATCGGTATTCTTTATCTTTCCGCCGATGTTCATACCCTTAATTTTAACATATTTTTGAGGACTTTTGCGAGGAAAAATGAAACCTATTCCCTCTCACTAACCACCTCCGAAGGCAATCCCTCAATAATCCGTGCAGACTCCACACTGACATAAACAATGCGCTCAATCGCCGTAATGAGATCCCGGTGATCCGCAAACCAACCGTTCGGGTCGTTGACGATACCGCTGTCCTTGTCCTGCGTGATTTTATAGCGGTCGATAAACCACTCTAACGAAGTCTTACCGTTGACCACATACCGATGCGCGGCTTCGGGGATACCGGATAGGCGGATATGTTCATTGAGGATGAGGGTTGTTTTGGCTTCTTTATTGGTGTATCGTATTGCGCGTGTGCCGAGTTGGAAATGATGCGGTTGTGGATCTCCGTCATGTGCAAATACGAGTTCTAAAGGGTATTGTTCGCACTTCATATTTTTTTTATTCAAGTGTCTCCAGAACCTTTTCTATTTCCGGTGTAAACACCTCTTTGAGTTTCAATAAGGTTTCAATGTGCCATTCTCTGATCTCTTCTAATTCACTATCAGCAGAATCGATACTTCCCCCGCGAGACACAATGATGAAGCTTTCTCGTTTGTCGTTGCGACGTTCCCATTCCAGAGGGCTACCCAGGGAATCCGTAATTTCTATCTCTCGCTTCTTCAACGTATCAAAAATATCTAATCTGTTTTCGAGATGCTTTTGATCTATTTTTACCAAGGCATGCACTCTGCTCCCTTGTGCGAATGTTGCACGATAGCGAACCCCTGGAATTCCTGATGAAAAGGATTGCCAATTGAATGGCTGGGCTACGCGGATCCCCGTAAATTTGTACTTTTCCCTAAGTTCGTCAATAAGTGTTTGGAAATAGTCTCTGTACTTTTCCTGCTTGAATGATAGGGATCTGGAGATTTTCTGTGTTTGGGATTTTTGCCACTCGTTGGGAGAGACAACCAATTTAAAGTTGAGAGCTGGTTTTGAATCGTCAATTTGCAGGACTTCCACCACGACAGCAAAAAACTGGGTCTCATTATCTGTTCTCTGATTTAGCCATTCCATTGCTTGACGGTGTTCGCTCCTAATTTCTTCAGCGATCCATATTACTGTTGAAGCATTGAAACCAGCTGCATAGGTGAGAAGTTTGCCGAGATGATCATGATCAGTTCGTGTTAACTGGTTTTCAATAACAACCATTCTTGAACTTCCTAAGTCTTGTGCAAGCAGATCTAGGGAAAAGTCGCCAACGGATGCTTCTCTACTGGTGATCTCAATATCCATATCGAGAGCAGTGCCCAACGTCTGGATATTTGATTCTAACCATGTTGTGAAGTCACTTGCTTCATTTTTCCATATCTCGCGCAGTGAAATTCTTTTCAACTCGCTAAAGCTAAGCATTTAGCAGATTTCCTCCGTTTGTGATATTGGGTACTTGCATCTGTTCGTTTTCGTTTAAGAACTGCAGTAAATCAATGATTTACCAATTCTTTGTAACTTCATAGATTTTTTTCAAATTCACGTTTTTAAAGTGAATGTGATACTATCGGAAGGCAATCCCTCAATAATCCGTGCAGACTCCACACTGACATAAACAATGCGCTCAATCGCCGTGACAAGATCCCGAGGATCCGCAAACCAACCGTTCGGGTCATTGACAATGCCGCTGTCTTTGTCCTGTGTTATCTTGTAGCGGTCAATAAACCACTCCAGTGGCGTTCTGCCATTGACGACATACCGATGTGCTTCCTCTGGGATACCCGACAATTGCACGTGTTCGTTGAGGATGAGGGTTGTTTTGGTTTCTTTATCAGTATATCGCATTGCGCGTGTACCGAGTCGGAAATGATGCGGTTGGGGTTCGCCTTCGTGGGCAAATACGAGTTCCAAAGGGTATTGTTCGCAGGTTTCGTAATTGAGGTGGAGGGAGGCGAGAAGTGCTCCCGCTTCGGCAAAGGTGTGGAAGTCGGGAGCAAACGGGATGCGCGGTATCATTTTTGACAAGTCGTTTGCGAATTCTTCTCGATAACGGGGTGCATGCAGGATACCGTAAACGTAATCAAAAATTGCGTCTTTGGTTATGCTATCATCTCTATAGTGGGCACGGAAGGCGTGCAGTGCTGTATCGGAAATGTTGTCGATACGGTCTGGTGGATCGTCAATACCATCGAATATGCCTATAGCGTTTTGTGTATCTGCTGGTTCTGGGTATTGGTAACGCGGGAAGCATTGTGTGCCTGCTTCATTAAGGTTTAGGTCTGTCAGTCTGTCAGTCATTAGGATGGAAAACTGGTTTTTCCATCCCTTTCCGGGGACGCATATCATTCGATTTTTGCTGAAATTGTCTGGGAAGATCCGACCCATCCGGTATTTTCTTTGTATGAAAGTATAATCAGCGTAGCAGTTTGTCGGAATGAACGGTCGGTAGGAGACTTTTCGGATGTGGCTCTCCTCAAATTCGGTTTGTATTCTTCGCCGAAGCTTGTTCTTGAGGTCATCATTCCACTTAATAAATAAGGAATGTTTACTCGCTACCTTAGCGACAGTGAGTTCCGGGTTCTGTTCAAATTCGGAAATCGCTGCCAGATAGTCCTGTGTCATCCTCTCTGCATTTTCGGCGCAAGCAGAACGTGAAAAATTATAAATGTATGGATCTCTACCTGTCGCCAAACCAAGCGAATATAAGCGAAAAATAGCATCGTCTATCTTTCCAGCCCTGGCATCCTCCGACCCAAGTGGATAGAAATGTTGAAAGGCTTCACTACGTTGTCTAACCCAATCGTAATGCTTATTCGGTATGATTGTCTGCCAATCACTGACACCTGTTATGGATACTGCCTCGCGCAATGCTTCCAGTTTCTCCTCGCGTGTAAGATAGTCGCCAATGTCGCGGTATTGGATTTTACAACCTTCGTGTGTGGCCTTCGGATTCTTGACGAGAATTGTGATCGCGACGGGTGCGCGTGAACCGCTACCGAAAACTTTACCTCCTTCTTGACGCGATCGTTCTCCCTGAGTCCGTTGATTCCCCCGCAGGTGCAAGACATAGACTGAACTAAACTCCTTTTCCAAACATACACGAATCCCGACTTCGGAGTTTCCGTCAATCCATGAACCACTGGTAACGAAGGCAATAACGCCTTGCTCATCAAGTCTATCGGAAGCCCACCGGATAGCCATTTTGTATGTGTCATAGAGCTGTCTTATGTTTGACCCTTTATAGTATTCTGCGTAGGTTTCACTAATACGTGTCTCAAGTTCAGGATACTCTACATTCGGATTATCATCTGTTGCCTTCTTCTGTCCTGCTGACCATGGAGGATTGCCGACGATGATTTGGATGGGGAACTGCTGTTGATTTTTTGCCCGTTCGTCATTGTCAGGTAGCCATGTTTTTTGGGTGGGGGTTCTACCTGTATTTAGGTTGAAAGTGTCGGCCAAGACAATGCCGTCAAAGGGTTCGTAAGAACTATCTTTGCCGCGCTGTCCGCGAAAAGCCTCTTCAATATTGACAGCAGCGATGTAGTAAGCGAGGAGGACGATTTCGTTTGCATGGAGTTCGTTGTGGTATTTGCGTTCAAGATCGTCTGATCGGATGAGCTCTGATTGGATGAGGCGTGCGATAAAAACGCCAGCACCGGTGAACGGATCGAGGATATGAACATCTTCATCACTGAGATTTCGTCCGAATTCAGTTTGTAGGATTTCATTGGTACTGTTCAAGATGAAATCTACGATCTCTACGGGTGTATAAACAATGCCAAGTCGCTCTGCGTCCTTCTTCAGGGCGGTGGCGAAAAATTTTTCATAAAGTTCTAAGAGGACACGTTGTCTGCCTTCGCTGTTATCAATACCGCGGGCGCGCATCCGGACGCTCTCATAGAAGCCCGCTAAATCGCGTGTTTCGTCCGCAAGCCCGAATTCAGCAAAATCATCTTGGAGTTTATCAAGTGCGATTGCGACTGGATTGCCGGAAGCGAAGTCGTAATTCTCAAAGAGTGCTTCAAAGACGGGACGGGTTAGGATATGCTGTGCCATCATATCAACGGCGTTACTCCGCGTAATTGACGCGTTGATTGAACTTTTCAGTTCCCCGTGGAAATCTGCGAACCATTCGCGTAAATGGTTATTTTCCGGGGTGTCCAACAGACTTTCAATCCGTCCGACGACCCGTGTGAAAATATCAGCGACATCCTTTGCCCAGCTTTCCCAGTATTTTCTGTCTCCACACTTTTCCACGATTTTAGCGAATATCGCGTCGGGTGGGAGATCCATCGGTAACAAGAGTTGTTGCCCCTCCAAAATAGACGGCACGCCGTCCCCGTTACCATCAAGCCCTGTAAAGATAATCCGGTCGGTCTGTTGGTGATTGAGGTCGATTCTGTTGATTTCAGCATTGAGTCTGTCGTCGTGGGAACGGAGGGCGCGGAGGACGTTCCACACAGAAGCGAACCGTTGATTGTCGTTAAGGGCATCCGCAGGATCTGTGCCTGCGGGAATTGCGACGGGGAGAACGATATAGCCATACGTTTTACCTTCCGCTTTCCGCATGACGCGTCCGACCGCCTGCACAATATCAACGTGTGAGTTGCGTGGACTCATAAAAAGAACGGCATCAAGCGCGGGGACATCTATCCCTTCGGAGAGGCATCGCGCATTGGAGAGGATACGACAAACCCCGTCAGAATTGTCCTTCAACCATTCAATACGTTTCTTTCGCTGGAGTGCGTTCGTTTTTCCATCGACATGATCGGTTTCGCATTTGAAGTTAGATGGACGTTGATCCTCCGGCAGCCGTTCGATGGCACTTTCGATAACCCCGTTCCAATGGTTCACAAGATTCTTTGATGCGGCGATGGTGTTTGTAAATGCGATCGCGCGGGTCAACGGTTTTATCTCCGGATCATCAGGAGATTTTCTTTCGGGATTCTGTAAGGCACGCCAGCAGCCGACAATCTTTGTGGCATCGTTGATGCTCATCTCTTTGCCGCTACTTGTGCGATAGGTCTGTAGCGCAGCGTCCGCACCCTGTTCAGACATCGCAAGCACAATGACCTTGTAATCGGAGAGGAGGTCTTGTTCAACTGCCCTGGAGAATGGAAGTCGGTGAAATTCGGGTCCGTAGGTTTCTGGATCGTCCATAGAGAAGACTTCAATATCGTGGCGTGCGGCTTTTGCCTTCGCGCCTTCCGTATAGAGCCGTGAAGTCGCGGTCATATAGAGACGTTTCTTAGCACGGATCCGGTCTGTGTCATGGACGAGGACAAATGGCGATGTCTTGTCGCCATTGTCCTCAATGCCAGTGGTTCTGTGTGCTTCATCACAGAGGACAATATCAAACGCAGGCGCGTCCACATCCTGCGCGACTTTGACAATCGGGAGGGAATGATAGGTGCAGAAAACAACCTTCATACTCTTTTCATCGGTTTTCTGGAGGGCATCAGAGATGTCGGTAGGGTCTGTGGTGACCGGAATTTCGAGTTCCAGAATGGAGGCATCTTCTGTTGTTTTACCCGCCTTTGTATCGGAGCAGATACCGATGTATCGGTGCGGAATGCTTTGTTGTTCTGCCCATTCCCGCATCGCCTGTGAAAACAGCCCGATAGAAGGAACGAGATATAGGACTTTGCCACCGATACCCGCAATTTCTTCAGCGATTCGGAGTGCCGTGAAGGTTTTGCCTGTCCCGCACGCCATAATCAATTTGCCACGGTCTGCGTCTTTGAAGCCGTTGATAACCTCGTCAAACGCCTCTCTCTGATGTGTTCTTAGGCTGAACCTTTCTTGTTGATAGTCGAGGTGTTCGGTTGTTTCAACGCTTAAATCGGGCCATTTCACGGGTCGGCTGGCGAGGTCAGTGGCACTGATGCGTTGGCACGCGGGTTGCAACCCATCAAGTTTTTTGCGTAAGTTCGCACTCCAATCACGGGCGGTGTCAACGAATATCCGAGCTGTAAATGGGGGGCGATTGGAGTAGGAGATGAATGTATCAAGGTCGGCACTTGAAATCCGCGCATTTTCCGCATAGCATTTGCACTGGATCGCACAGTATCCACCATTGCGTTCTTCTGCTACAAGGTCAATACCTAAATCAACACTGTCAAATTCTGGACGGAGTTCTGCCCATTCCGTCCAGAGGTAGACTTCGGAAAATCGTTTTTGGTAGAAAGGGTCTTCGAGGAGATATGTTCTGATGAGTCGCTCGAAAAGTTTGCCTTTTCCGTACTGCGTATTGGCGTTCTCGCGGATGTAATTAAGCGCGCTATAAAATTCGTTATCTGTTTCTTCGTTGCTACTTCCGGTAGCGAAATAGGTTTGCGTTGCTTCTGACATATCCGTTTCCTTACTGAAATGGGGTAGTAGGCATGGGTTTGCCAAGTTTCATAATGTCTGCCTACTTGACGGACTATAGTACCTGATAGTTGGGAAAAAGTCAAGTCCCAAGGTGATTTATAGTAAAGTTAAGAATTAAAGAGGCGAGGATACAATCCTCGCCAGCGGGGATGGGTGCTTGTTTATTGAAAACTGTCTACATATTTTTAGGTTTTACTATAGTTTTAAATTTCCGATGGCAGTACAAGAATAATTTACTTTTTTGTTGACACGCGAAAACAGATATGATTTACTAAATACAAAGGAAGGGAGTCATCATGAAAAAAGTATTGTTTTTCTCAATACTGTTCTGTGCGATCGCGCTGCCAGCTCTGGGTGAGTTAACAGAGGCGGACCTCAATAAAATCCGTCTGATTGTCAACGAAGAAATTAAACCTATAGAAGTCGACATCGTGCTCCTAAAAACAGATACCGCATGGATACGTGGCAAACTTGAAAGCGTTGACGAACAATTTGAGGGGGTTAATAATCAAATCACGCATTCCCGAAGAATCACATACGGACTGATAGCTTTGATCGTGGCAGCCGTAGGCATCCCGCAAATTGTCATAGCATGGCGTAGTAAAAAAGATAGCACACAAGAAAAACAGATCGAAAAACTCAGGCAAGAAATTGAAGAGTTAAGACAACAACCTGTCTTCTCAACAGGTGCAGAATTATGATTTTAATCGATGAAAGATTCGTTAGTGCGGATCACATTCAAGATGTCTATGTTAAAGTTCATCCCATTCAAGAACGCTACATGGTGATAATCCAGCTTTCAGGGACTGTGGCTGTATTCGGTAGGCGTGACAATGACTATATGACTATGCAAATGGCTTTTGAGTTACGCAGAAGAATCGTCAGAGCGATTGTCAACTATAAGTCCAGTGATAAACCTGAAATTCAGAATGTGAAAATTCCCACATTTCAGGAAGTTCACCCAGAAAACACATCAGAAAACTCTTAAAAGGAAGATGTCAACACGATCAAGAGCGTCTACAACCTTCCAAACAATCCTCAAATCAAAAAAAAAGGTGGTAAGATCGCCTACCGCTCCACTTAAGTTGGCTATCTGATTTTTCTTGCAACTTTTTTAAATTTTGGTGTATAATGTCCTAAAGTGTTTTTTTCGGTTTCCACTTTCTGACGAAACAGCGGAGTGTGTTGAACAGTGCTAACAAAACATCGTCAAATTCTCATTCTACTTGTGGGACTCTTGTATGTGTATTCGGTGTGCCCGTTTCTATGTGCAACTTTGGAACAAAAGTCTTGCCACAATGGGTTTCAAAAAGTCTTGAGTGGAGATGTCGAAACCCGATCAACCTGCTGCCAAATCACCGAAACAGACGCGGCGGGTACTGCCGAAACTCCATCTGGAAGCAGTAATCCGTGCTGCTCAAAAGATTTAGAACTTGTTCTTCCAGACGATGGGTACAACACACAGAAATTAAATGAATCGATTGAGCAGTCTCTTGTCTCAATTCTTCCTGTTTCAGTAACTTTACCTGTTACACCGTGGGAATCGTTCAAGAATTCCCCTGTGCCGCTAACCTCCACGTTTTTCCTCGACCATTCTCTATCCCGTAGAGGTCCTCCATTTACCCAGTGCTAAGTGAGTTCCACTCGGAATTTTTCAAGCACTCACCCATTCCTTAATTCCACTATTTTTTATAGCACTTTCCAAGGCTTCTTTTCATGAAGGTTTGCCAAGGGAACTGTAATAAACCTGTAGCGCGAGGCTTCGTGTCTCGCCGCGCTACCATACTTTTCAAAGAAGAGAAATTACAATTATGAAAATCCGTTTGTTTTTATGCGCGATGTTGTTCAATTGGATGTTTATCTCTTTTGGATTCGCACAAGAAAGTTGTCCCGCCTGAAGTAATCCCGTCTTACCGCCCAGCGGTCTGATGAATGAAGTCAGTTTGGCTTCACAAGAGATAGATCAGTTTCGAGTAAATATCAATATGTTAATGTCCCCAGATGCACAAGGTGGGCATCTTGAATCAAGAGGGCTTTCACCAACAGGTGAAATTATCGACGCGCCTTTACATAGACACCATGTGGCGTTGAGCACTTACCGAGTTGATGTTGGATTGCAATACTTGCTGAATGATCAGTGGACACTGCAGGCAAACGTTCCGTATGCAGTCAGAAACCAGGACGCAAGTATTGAATGGATTGATCCGGTGAGTCCTGAAGACAAGCAAGCTATTCTGCGGAGTCGGGATATCCATCATCGAGATGAAACCTATACCGGACTTTCGGATATGGATCTGTTCTTAGGCTATAAAATGCATGGATTCTTTAAAACGGATGACCTCCTGTTTGTTCGGTTGGGTTCAACAATCCCAACTGGCAAAACCGAGGAAAATCCGTGGATACTCGGAGATGCAGGCATTGAACACCTCCATATCCAGTTCGGGACCGGCACCTTTAACCCGATTGCCAACTTGCAGTACAACCTACCTCTCTACCGAGGTCTGAATATCACGGCTTCCGCACGTGGAACGTTTCCGTTCTATGAGAACAGCAAGACCTATCAAGGTTCAACGGAATTAACTTACACAGCTGGCTTTAGGTACCGCTTTTCCGATTGGCTTTCATTTAACGGAAACTATCTCGGATTTTATCAAACTTCTGCCTCTTGGGCTGGAGAGCGTGATATCAACACAGGGATGCGTTACAGTATGGCGGCACTGGGCATGTCCTTGGCGGCACTGGACGGTATTTTTGTGTCTGTCAACGTTATGTTTCCATTGACGCAGGAAACCCTTTACGATGAAAGTGACGCGATTGAATTTGGCAATTTGGTCTCTTTGACCACAACCTATTCATTTTAATTTAAAGGAGAAAAAAATGAAAATGAAAATGACGCGACGCATCGTCGCCTCTTTCTTAGCAGTCTTGGCTGTGCTGCTATTCTCAATCTTTTCGCTTAGGGCAGAGGATACACACAAAGCGCATAAAGCCGGGTCCCACGGTGATCACATGATGGGCGATGGCGAAAAAGTGCGGTGTGCAATTGATGGCATGATGATGAAGCCTTCGGCGATGGTCAAAGTCGAACAGGACGGAAAAGCCTATTATTTTTGCAACGACATGCAAGCAGAGATGTTCAAGGCGAATCCGGACAAGTACCTCCAGACAATTTCAGTGGGAAATTTGACATTCGATCTCAACGTGATAACGACAGAGGCGTACAAGATGATGATGTCTCACATGGGAATGGGGGGCATGATAAAAGCCGACGAGATTAAGGGAAAAACGCACTATTTCAGTATATACCCGACGCAAGATCATGGAGAGATTGCGTTAGGTGATGTTAAACTCGCCATTCAGGTTACCAATACTGAAGGGGAAACGAAGATGGCATTACTGAAATATAGCAAGATGACGCGTACCTACCAAGGCTTTATTACTATGCCAACAGGTACAGAACATGAGGTTCGCGTTCGCGTGACAAGCCCAGCTGTCAAGATTTCACTTTAAGGGTTGTCAGTTGTCGGTTATCAGTTATCGGTTCAAGGGGGGGTTGATTTAACTAAACCCTCTCTTAACTGACGACTGACCACTGATAACTATTAACAAGGAGACGATAATGCGTGAAATTAGTTTACGCCATCAAATGACAGCAATCGTTATCGGCAGCATACTGGTGTTAGCCGTTCTGGCGCAAACGGAAGCATACGGGATGACGCAGACGGCAACAACCGCAGCACCAACCGATGTGTCCACTCTATTTGCGGACACCCTTGAACTACCGAGTTTAATTCGGGTTGCTGTTGACCGGAATCCTAAAGTTAAAGCCGCAAAGGCACGGTGGCAGGCGACTATTGAGCAATACCCGCAAGTGACAGCATTGCCCGATCCAATGTTCATGTACGGTTACTTCTTGCGAAGCGTGGAAACGCGGGTTGGACCCCAACGCCATCGGGTGAGTTTTTCACAAGCGTTTCCATACCCGGGGACCCTTGATGCAGCCGGAGAAGTCGTCAAAAAAGCGATTGAGATTGAGCGTGTGAAGCATGAGCAGGTAATACGTGATCTCATTGTTGAACTGAAACTAAGTTACCATGAATTGGCGTATCTCCAGCGGGCGGTCGAGCTGACACGACAAAATCATGAACTGATAGCCTCTATTCTCACGATTGCCACTGCACGCTATGCCGAAGGGAAAACAGCACTCAATGATGTGTTGAAGGCACAGAGCCAACTGGCACAGTTGGAATATGATCTTGTCCTGTTAGAGGAATTACAGCGCGTTGAACATGCAAACATCAACGGAATCCTGTCTGTTCCTTCAACGATGTCGCTGGGTAAGACAGTGCCAGTTCCATACGAGCCGCTTGATGTCACCATAGCCGATGTAGAAAAACAGGCATTAGCAAAACGACAGGAGCTGCGAATCGCGGCGTTGTCTATCGAAAAAGCCACCGAGCGGATTGCACTTGCGGAACTCCAAACCAAGCCCATGCTTAAGTTTGACTTAATGACAATAGAAACGGGTGAAGCCTTGATGTTAGACGCACCCGGCAGTGGTAAAAACCCGTTTAGTATCGGTTTTGGGGTGACAATTCCGTGGTCAAGTTTGAAGAACAGTAGCAAGGTTCGCGAGGCGCAGCAAAACCGTGAGGTGGTCACGGCGAACAAGCACTCTCTGGAGGATGAAACCAAAGTTGCCCTCCGGAAGATTTATTTTCGTCTTGAAAACGCGCGGCGGCTTGTCGAACTCTATGAAGCCACGCTTATTCCACAAGCGGGTGCTGCTGTTGAGGTCGCTGAGACGTGGCATCAGGAAGGTCCCAAAAGCATTGCGGGATTTCTTGAGACGCAGAGCGTTTGGTTGAATTTTAATCTCGCTCGCCTACGTGCGATTGCGGATTACCAACAGAATGTAGCTCGGTTGGAGAAACTCGTTGGGGGAAAGATCGATGATTCACATAACCATTAAAATCGGTCTCATAATGCTCACTGTTTTGGTAGGCGGGTGTGCCAGCCATCGACTGGAGACCTACCAAGAATTACGTAGCACTGAGATACAACAACCGGCATATTATTATACAGAAGTCGAAAAAAAGGTGCCCGAGACTGAAATTGATACAATTGTGGAATCAGACCAATTTCTCAGCGAAATTGAAGCGAAGGTGTTGAAGTACCAGAAACAGTGGAAAGCTCAATTGGAAAGCGAAACACCGATGCCAAATCTGTTTTACGATCTTTCGACAGACGCCATGAAGGCACATCGGGAATTGGCAGCCTCGCCTGAAGAAGCAAGAGCCCGGCTTGCGCAACCTATTGCATTAGAACTCCTTGTAGCACTTGGATACGAATGGAGTCCGGGGTTAAAATCTGCCCGTGAAAAAATTCGGGCGGTCTTGGAGCAGTATCCGCAAGCCGTCTACTTAGAGAATGTGTTACGTCAGTATAACGCTTTCACGAAACAACTTGATACGAAAGTGGGACCGATGCGCCATAAAGAGATGATGGCAATGGAGTTTCCGTTTCCAGATACCTTAGCGTTGAAAGGGCAGATTATTACTGAAGATGTGCTAATTGCCCAAAAGGAGTTTGAAATCGCCCTGCGGGATCTGATAACCGAAATCAAGTTAGCTTACTACGATTATCTTTTCGTCGTTGAGGCGACCCGTATTAACGAAGAAAATCAGAAATTACTACAGCAGATGATTGCTATTGCCCAGGCGAAGTTTCGCGTCGGACAAGGCAAATATTCGAACGTCATTATGGCACAGGTGGAGTTATCAAAGTTAGCAAACGTGATTATTACGCTTGAACAACAGCGGGAAACTATCATTGCGCGTCTTAATACGTTATTGAACGCTTCAGCAGATTTGCCGTTAGGAATTCCTGTGCCAGTTGAAGAAGAACGTGTTGTATCTACTTTGGCTGAGTTGTATGCGTTAGCAGCGCAGGAACGTCAAGAAATCCAAAAACAGAAGTTGGTAATTAGTAAAATGGGCTTGGCTGTGGAAATGGCAAAACAGATGACATACCCTGACCCGACCCTCGGTGCAAGTTACTTTGAAAACCGGAGCATGCCAGACTTGAAACACAGACAAAAAATGCCGATGACTTTTATGACGCAACGCACATTAAATCCAACAAATACAGCGTGGTTCGGCCACCGAGATTCGTACGTCCATGAAGTGAATGTAAAAATCGAAGCAATGGAGCATCGGATCGAAGAACTTGAAAGCAAAATCCATTTTGTAGTAAAAAAACATCATTTTGGAATGGAAACGGCAAATCGGAGTATTCGCCTTTACCGCCAGACGCTCCTTCCGCAAGCACAGCAAGCGTTGGATGCCGCGAATACAGCCTATCAAGCGGCGCAAATTGACTTTTTGAGTTTTCTTGATGTCCAACGCACTCTATTAAATTTGAGGATTAAAGAGCAGCAGGCGTTGCGTGATTATCGCCATCATCTTGCCCAGTTGGAACAGGCAGTTGGCATGATATTGCCCAAACAACCTCTATAGACATTTCACCTCTACGGGGTTCAGGCTCTGTTGGGATTCGCCAGAAACCACCATGAAATGTAATGGTGCCCAGATGCCCATAATTAAAGAAATACCCAGGGCAATCACTTAAAAAAGGAGTTCACAAAATGTCTAAAAATTTCTGCCTCACAACCGCACTGATGATTACTTTGCTTTTTATATTCGGCTGTAATCAGCAAGAGAAAACTGAGATGGAGCATCATGTCAGTGAAAAACGTGAAACAATACCAGAGGACACATCAGGCATGGATGAACACGCCGATCATGCACCAGCTGAAAAACTTGAAACAACATCGGAGGAGAACACCGGAGGCATGGATGAACACGCGGGTCATGCAGAAATGGCGATGTCTGATGCAGAAATAACGATGTCTACTGACAACGGCAAAAAAGTTCGTTTCTGGACGTGTGTTATGCACCCGACAGTCAAAATGCAAGAGCCGGGCAGTTGTCCAGTCTGTAAAATGGATCTTATTCCCATTTACGAAGGTTCAGGACTGGAACTCACTGAACAACAGAAGGCACTGATTCCAGTGCGCACTGAGTCTGTCGCTTTCCGCAAAGTTGCGCGTGAAATCCGAACCGTCGGTGTTCTTGATTACAACGAAACCCAGATGGCTTATGCGTCAACTCGTATCTCCGGGTGGATTGAGGATTTGCACGTTGATTTCACCGGCATCAAGGTGCGCGAGGGTGATGAACTCTTATCTATCTATAGCCCAGAGTTAGTCGTTGCGCAAGAGGAATATCTAACAGCGCTCAAAAGTGTGGAAGAACTCCAAAATACAGAATATGTGGAACTCCTACGTTCTATTAAATTGAACCTTACTGCCGCTGAATCCAAGCTGAAGTTGTACGGATTAACCGAGAACCAAATAAGAGATATCCGCAACCGCGGCGAAGTCAAAACCATTCTGCCGCTCTACGCGCCTATCGCGGGGACTGTTGTTCACATGAACGTCATGCAGGGGCAACACCTCAACAAAGGGATGAATCTTTATCGCATCGCAGATCTCAGCAGTTTGTGGATCATGGCGGATGTTTATGAGTACGAGTTGCCGTGGATTTATATGGGGCAAGTTGTCGAAATTACGGTGCAATCGATGCCGGGCAAAACGTTCTCCGGCAAAGTTACCTACATTTATCCGTTCTTTGACACTAACACCCGCACCCAGAAAGTGCAGGTGGCTGTCGCGAATCCGAACGAGGAACTCCGCCCAGGCATGTATGTGACACTCCGCATGAAACCGACGCTTGCAGAAATCTATACCCAAGGTGCCATCTCAAAATCTCCCTATGCGTGTCCAATGCATCCATGGATTACGTCTGAACATCCCACTGAATGTGAGATATGTGGCATGGATCTGGAACCGACACATTCCGATGTCACTGCGTCTGAAGCGGAGGGGAAATGGGTCTGTCCGATGCACCCCGAAGAACAGTCTGATGAGTTCGGTGAATGCTCCATCTGCGGTATGGATCTCGTTGAAAGAGCAGAGATGTCTACACCCACAGAGACGGCAGCATCTATGTGGGTCTGTCCGATGCACCCCGAAGAACAGTCTGATGAGTTCGGTGAATGCTCCATCTGCGGTATGGATCTCGTTGAAAAACAGTCAACAACTGGCGCACATTCTCATGCACATCAGTTCGCGCCCTCACCTACCCTTCATGCAGATCAGCCACCGTTGATTTTCAAATATGTGTGTCCTGACCATCCCGATGCGTATGCGACCGTTCCAGGGCTATGTCCTCGTGATGGAAAACCCCTCCTCATGACAGGTGAAGTTCTAACTGTCCCTAAGAGTGCAGTCATTGACACTGGTTTACGAAAAATAGTCTTCGTGGATCGCGGTGAATCCGGTTATGAACAGATTGAAGTTGAGGTGGGTCCCGAAGCTTGGGGAACATCGGATGGCTCAGAAACCAAACGCCGATACTATCCTATTGTGAGTGGGCTTACTCCCGGTGATATGGTTGTCACCCATGGCAACTTCCTAATAGATTCGCAGACCCAATTAACAGGTTCCGCGTCAGGTGCTTATGGCGGGGCACTCGGTGATGAAGAATCAACCGCGCCTGTCCATCAACATTAAGGAGTCGCCAGTTGTCAGTATGGATTTTTTTCAAAGATCCTTTCAGGCATCAGATAAGAGGCGTTGTCAAACGAAAATCTCTTAACCGATAACTGATAACCGACAACCGATAACCACTAAAAATGATTAACCGAATTATTGAAATCTGTATGAAAAACCGCCTGCTGGTATTAGTTATCTTTGTTTTTGTAACAATGGCGGGTTGGTGGGCATTGAACCGGACGCCAATTGATGCAATGCCGGACATCGGTGAAAATCAAGTTATTGTCTTCGCGGATTGGCCCGGACGAAGCCCACGAGATATTGAAGATCAAGTTATCTATCCGTTGAGTATTACCATGCTCGGGATTCCCGATGTCAAAGATGTTCGCTCGACTTCAATGTTTAGTTTTGGCTACATTAACATTATCTTTAAAGATGATGTTGATTTCTATTGGGCACGTACACGCGTGTTGGAGCGAATGAATCTTGCACAAAAGGACATGCCGGAGGGTGTTGTGCCGATCCTTGGCCCCGATGCAACAGGTGTTGGACAGGTGTTTTGGTATACCGTTGAGAATGGATATTATTGCCCGAATCATCCAACGGAACGCTATGCCGAGCCGGGCACCTGTCCGGAAGATGGAGAGACGCTTATTGCCTCCAATTTGGAGCTTCATGAGCTTCGGACACTCCAAGACTGGACGGTTCGTTACTATCTCGCCTCTGCTGATGGCGTTTCTGAAGTTGCCTCGGTCGGTGGATACGTCAAACAGTATCAGATTGACATTGATCCAAATACCTTATTAGCGTATGACGTGCCGTTGTCAATGGTTTACAACGCTGTCCGAGGGAGCAATCTTGATGTTGGCGCGAAGGTTATTGAGGAAGGCGGGATGGAGTTTCTAATTCGGGGTTTGGGGTTTATCAAAAGCATCTCGGATATAGAAAATATTGTTGTCAAGGCACATAACGGTGTACCCATCTATGTCAAAAACCTTGGAACAGTCAGCGAAGGTCCCGATTTTCGGCGCGGTGCGTTAGACAAAGCAGGCATCCCGGCAACCGGCGGGGTCGTGCTAATGCGATACGGTGACAATCCGTTACGTGTGATTGAGAATGTCAAAGCGAAAATAGCGGAGCTCGCGCCTGGGCTTCCACCGGGCGTTCGAATCGTCTCGTTCTATGATCGGAGCCATCTCATTCACCGCGCAACGGACACACTGAAGGAAACGCTGACGGAGGAAATCATCGTCGCGGCGGTCATTATCCTGCTTTTCTTGGGTCAAGTTTCAAGTAGCCTGATAATAGCACTTGTCTTACCGATGGGGGTTCTGCTTTCGTTTGTGGGCATGCGGATTATTGGTTTACCCTCGAATATCATGTCAATGGGTGGCATCGCTATCGCGATTGGGGTGATGGTGGATGCGGGTATTGTGATGACAGAAAATATCACACGACATTTACAGGAACCGCATCCAGGTGAAAGCAAACTTCAGGTTGTAACCCGTGCCGCTAAAGAGGTGGGACCCCCTATTTTCTTTGCAATGCTCATCGTTATCGTCGCCTTCATACCTGTCTTTTCTCTCACCGGTCAAGCAGGTAAACTCTTCAAACCTCTTGCCTATACAAAAACTTTCGCTATGCTTGGGGCAGCCCTCATAGCGATTAGTCTGGTACCAGTTTTAGCGTCATTTCTACTTGCAGACCCAACCCGTACCCGAACGGGTATGGTTTCCAAACTAATAGCACAATTCTTCGCGCTACTCAGCTTGCCTCTAAGAAAATTAGCCGAGGGGATTACGTGGGTACTCAGAACCAGTTATCGCCCGATTATTCGATTGGCTGTAAAAAATATTTGGACGAAGCTCGCTGTTGTTGTCTTGGCGATACTTATTTTTATCGCAAGCATACCGCTGACCCCTTTCTATAAAAATATTGGGCAGGAATTCATGCCGCCACTTAACGAAGGGGCACTGCTGTTTATGCCGGTGCTGCTTCCGGGTGCCTCAATTACGCAAGCAAAGGATGTCATGGCGAAGCAGGATTTGATTATGAATCGATTCCCGGAAGTTTCACTTGTCGTTGGAAAGTTAGGGCGCGCGATGACAGCGACCGATCCTGCCCCAATTGGTATGTTTGAAACTATTGTCAATATAGTTGACCCAGCGGAGTGGCCCCGACGATCGGTTAAACGCAATTCAACGGAGGAACTTGTGTCCGATCTCGTCCAACGCTTAAAACGCGCAGGGCTGATAAGCGAGGAACATGCCAGTCATATCAATGCTGATTTTCTGGATGATATTGTTACGGCAACCGTAAAACGATTTGATACCTTAGCAACAACATATCACAATTCTTATTTGTCAGTTGACGAGCGAGAACAGTTGTATCGCATCTGGTTATTACGAATCCTTTTAGAAGAACTCCTCGCTGAAAAGCGGATGGGTGGGATGGGATTGGAACACGTTAAAATAGGTGAATCTGAGACTGAGACGAAACTTCATCGGATCGCCGAGGAAATTGAGCCTACCCTCAAGCATAAGACTTACTTCCGGACCAAAAACCGCAGCGAACTCATTGCCGAACTGACGGAGGCTACCCGAATGCCGGGGGTTTCACCCATTATGACGCAGCCCATACGTAATCGTGTTGATATGCTTGCAACAGGCATACAAACCCCGATTGGAATTAAAGTGTTTGGTAAAGACCTTGCCAAAATTGAGGAGATTGCGGTCCGCATTGAGCAGGAACTCCTTAAACTTGAGGGGGCACGGGGTCCGTATGCTGAGCGCATTGGAAATAAGCCATACCTCGAATTTCACATCGATCGAGAGGAAGCTGCTCGCTACGGCATCCAAATCCGGGCGGTACAGCAAATTATCATGACTGCGATCGGTGGTATGAATTTGACTCATACTGTTGAAGGGCGGGAGCGATTTCCGATTCGTATCCGTTACATGAGAGAATTGCGGGATAATATTGAAGCACTTAAGCGTGTCCTCGTGCCGTCACCAAAAGGATTGCATATTCCACTTGAACAACTCGTAAGAATTGAGAGACGACCCGGTCCCGCGAAGATCGCGAGCGAAAATACGTTACTCTTTTCTCGAGTCTTTTGTGATGTGGATGTTGACACCATTGGACTGGTTGACTTCGTGGCATTAGCCCAAGAGACCCTTGATGAAAAGATTAAGCCGACGCTACCGCAAGGCTATTTCTACGCTTTTAGCGGGCAGTACGAAGCTGAGCTTGAAGCTCGAGATCGGTTAGCAATCGTCGTACCAGTGTGTATCGCCGTCATTTTCATGTTGCTATACCTCCAGTTCAAGTCGCCTTCTGCGATGTTTTCGATCTTTTTTGCGATTCCCTTCGCATTCATCGGTGGTATGTGGATGCAGTGGTTGATGGCGTTTGTGCCAGAAGCACTCGGCGGTGGTTACGCCATTAAGTATAGCACAGCGGTGTGGGTAGGGTATATAGCCTTATTTGGCATAGCTGTCGAAGATGGAATCGTCTTAATCGAATACTTACTGGAACGCGTTCGGGGTGGCGAACCGATTGACGAAGCCGTAATCAATGCTGGTTTATTGCGTGTCCGCCCCATCATCATGACCACAGCAACCACGATCTTGGCGTTATTACCAATTATGTTAGCAGAAATCAGCACCACTACTGGGGCAGAATTGATGAAACCCATCGCGGTCCCGACTTTCGGTGGCATGGTCTCGGCAACGGTGGCTAACCTTATTTTGGCACCTGTGTTGTTCTCCCTCTTCTATCCTGTTGAACATTGGATTCGCCAACGGTAGAGGAAATACATAAGGATTACTTTTTTCAGCATTGGAGGTATCATGAAACTTCTAACTACATTCAGCATCTACATATTTGTCGGTCTTATGGGGTTACCAACTATCGGTACTGCACTTGAACTTGAAAAATACTTACATGTTGCCAAAGGGGCGGTCGTAAGCACCGGTCGCGGATTAACACTCACCAACGACGAACTGGAAACCGCACGCACCGAAGAATTTTCAATAGGATATCAGTTGACATCCGCACTCCAGTTCTCAGTCCCATTCAGTAGTTACGTCGTGGATACTCGCGGGGGTAGTACAGATGTCCTGCCCTTCGGAATGTTGGACGTTGAAACTGTTGGTATGATGTTGACGCTGAGTGGGCGTGGGAAATGGGCACCCTTTATTGGACTCGGATCAAATTTCTATGCCTTTAGGGAACAGTTCTCCGCACCAGCGAATATTCAGAATACTTTTGGTGCGGAAGCATCTACTGGACTCAACATAAGACTGATTGAGAGTATTTTTGGGGTGGCACAGTTAAATGGATCATTCGGCTATCAGTTCAGTTTTTTGAGACCGAAAGTGAGTGTTCCTACCAGACCAGACGTTGAAGTGTTGTGGTTAAACCGCCATAGCGTCACTTTTCGTTTAGAAGTCTTAGGATTATAAGCGAGAGGTTTAAGTTGTCTGAGGACTATCTTGAATGGGGAGTCACAGTAAAAATCTTTGTAAAAAAAACGATTTCTGATAAACTTACGGTGTAAATAAAAACTCATAAAAAACGTTCAAACCCCCGCGTTGGAATTAACCAGACACCGTTATGAAACGAAGTTGTGCCTTAAATGGCATAATTTTGCTTCGCAGTGAGAATGCTTTTCATTTGGAGTAACGCCCAGATTCCCATCGTTAAAAAGGAGATTGTGATGTTTTCCGACATCTATCGGCAGCCTCGAACAGGTATTCTGTTAGGACTTATTTTTTTCATACTGAGCACACCACTACTTAGCAGTGCTGGTGAGTTATCCGGTGAGAAACTGGCGGAAACCATCTTCCCGAAAGCCAAAAAATTTGTTCAACGAAATCCTGTCATTGATCCAGACAAAATAGTTTCTATAGAGAAGGAACTCGGTGTTAAGCTTCGAGCGGAAGACCTGAAACCGACTTTCCACATTCCGATTAGCGATAGAAAGAAGCCGATGGGTTTGGTGTTGTTTGCTGATGCAGAGGGACCGCACGGCGTTATTAAAGGTGCCGTTGGACTGGATATGAGAGGGAAGGTCATAAAAGTGGAAATCTATGAACATAAGGAGTCAGACGCTATTGCAGCGGAAGAATTTCTCAAGCAGTTTATCGGTATGGGCAGAGACGATGCTTTCAAGGTGGGAGTGGATATCGAAGGTATCAATGGGCATGAAGATGCTGCAAACGCGGTCGCTCTGATTCCAAAGAAGACGTTGGTTATGAGTTATGCTCTCTTTCTGAAACAAGAATCGGAGCCTGATGCCGAAAAAGCACCAGAGCCTGATATTCCAGAGGAAGATATGCCTGAGGTTGACGATCTCAAAGCACTTATGGCATTGATGATAGATGACTATTTTGTTGTCGTTGACTACTTTGATGATAAAGAGAGCAAAGAGAAAGCCATTGAGGCGGTGAAAGGACTCGTTAGATATGCAGCGAGCATCTCAAGCTTCGAGCCACCCAAGAACGCAGATCAGACTGAGGAGTATGTCTACTTGCAAGACAAGTTTAGCGAAACCCTCCTTGAATTTGCTGAGGTACTTGAAAGGGATGGTATTTCTGACGGAACGCGCGAGCAGTGGGACGGTATTGTTGAATTAGTCAATCAAGCACACCTCCGGTTTAGCGAGGAAGAAATTGACTTGGACACATATTAGTTGCGAGTGCCGCAGCGTCTAATGAATTTTAATTCGGAGATGATATGACTTTTGTTAAGCAAGGTTTAGTTTGCAAGTGGGACCAAACGGTTTGGATATGCTGCTTGCTTGCCATAGGACTGTTGGTGTCCGCATTGCAAGCATCAGCACAGGTTCGTCCGCCTCGACGGAAACACAGGATCATGGTAGATCCGCGGGCGAAGGAGGAAAAACCTCTCAAAGCGGATATTGGCGCAAGCCTCAAGGACATCGCAAAACGCGCAACGCAACATGCTCAGAATCCAAAGGTAGATGTAGTATTCATCGTGGACGGTAGCAGACAGATGTCACGACATATTGCCGCCCTTGAAAATAGTCTCATTGACATGCTCACCGTTATGGAGGCGAAAACGATGGACTACCGATTTGCATTGGTGAGCTTTCATTCGGTATACGGAGAACCACGCGTCAATTTCCATCAGTGGACATTTGACTACCTCAGCATTGAAAGTGCTTTCGAGGATATGCGAGTCGAATCCGGGAACAACGTCGAATCTGGATATGGACTTGACGCTGTAGTAAAAGGTTTGAGCGAGTTGGAATTCCGAGAAGAGGTCGTAACGCAGTTCGTCGTGATAACCAACTCTCGGATGCGCACTTCATGGACAGAAGCACAGGCAAAAAGCAAAATTAGCGGACAAATTATTGACCTTTGTCGGAAAAACGACGTACAACTCAACTTTATCGGTATTAGCGAAAAGATTCAGGCGGAACTTACAGATCAAACGAACGGTATGTGGTACCCAATCGATTCAAATCAACGGCGGATGGATGGACAGCGCATTCGGAGCGGTGGAACGATTGCCGACAAGGCACTCCTCAGGATCGATGGCTTGTTTAAACGCATTGCCGAGAATCTGGTTGCGAGTAATCCCGGTAAAGTAGACGTTGTGTTCGTCTTTGATTACAGTTTGAGTATGCAAACCAAGACGGATCCCGCATGCGACGGTTTGGATCTCATGGTCTCTGTGTTCAACGCGGCAGGATTGGATTATCGGTTTGGGATGATCCGATTTTGGGCGGCAGTCGGCGGTGGCGAGAGTACTGTTGTGATAACCAAGCCCCCATTGGAAGCAGAGCAGGTGAAGTCGCTATTTCGCCTCCCAAAAAACGGCGATGAGCATCTATTGGATGCCATCATTGAAGGAGTGCCAAAACTCCGCACCGAAGAAGGACGCAACCTTGTCCTCATCATCGTCACAGATGAACCAACGAGCAAACGATCAGAAAAAGGGTATACCGCAGGCAAAGCAATTTCAGTATGTCGAGGTGCGTTTGCTCGGGTTTACGTCATCGGCGGGGTTACCTCCATGCGAAGCAACTCCATCGGAGATAATTTCCAACAGCAGGTCGCTCAGGTAACCAAAGGTGAACACTATATTATGCCCGGGGCATTGGCAAGACAAGGCATTGGAGCTGATGAACGGCGGTAGTACCGTTTCTCTCTGACCTCAGATTTTGCTTATTGTTCTACAGCGAGCTCATCCGGCGTTTTGGCATGGATAGCGATAAGGACAAAACAAGTGGACTGTAAATTGGCGGTCGGTTCCGACAGTTCAATCGGTGTATTGCTGATAAAACTGCCATTTTCCTGCCACATGTTTGTTAAATAATTGATAGCAATCCGGCGGGTGTTGAGCGGATCATTTCCGGCAGCGAGTGCCATAACTGCAATCGCTGTGATTTCTGGATCGCTTGGACTCCCCTTATATCTCCCGAATCCACCATCATCATTCTGAAACTGCTTTAACCATGCAATTTGGATATTGATATTGTAAACAGTCTCCAGACCTTGAACCACCCAGGACGTTATGAAAACGTCAGACCTGCCCCCACGTTCTAACGCCCAGCCCCCATCGAAATTAATACCTTTCTCCAGCCAATTTGCACCTTTGGAGATCGGTTCAAAATTTTTTTCGAAGCCGAGCCGCCTGAATCCAGCTAATACCGCGGCAGTGTAGAGAACGTTGTCAGGGCTCCGTTCTTTTTTCCCCCATGCACCACTGCGGTTCTGTGCTTTTTTTAACCACTGGAGCCCTTTAAAACGGACTTCAGGATCGGTCTCCGCCGCTGCTAATGCAATCAGCGCAAAGGTAGTGTGGGCGGTGTTGTTGTTCCAACTCCCGTTATCCCACTGCGTATTTCTGAGGTATTGAACCCCCATTCGGACGACCTGTGATCCAGTGCCCCACCCGGCATCAATCAATGCCCAAACCGCGAAGGCGGTATTCTCCACATTGCTATCTCCGCCCGGGATTAGGGGCCAACCGCCATCTTTGTTCTGGTGTTGCACAATGTAAGTTTTCGCGCCTTCTATGGTTTTGAAGAGCGGTGGTCCCTCTACTGGCACTTCGTCCGAAAGGGGACCCTCGCTATCTGCGGTAATTCCGGCTCTAATGCCTATAAAGAAGCTCAACAGCAGATAGCAACATATCAGAAAGATGGCTATCAGCCATCGGCTATCGGTTTCCATCAGTAAAGGGGATTCTGATGAACCTACCCTGTCTTGCTGACGCTTGACTGCTGATTGATAATCGTTTCTTTGCTGACTGCTGTGGTTTTTCATTGTTCCCTCTACTCACAATTTTAGGTGTCAGTGGTCAGCAAGGAGCGTTTTTGAGTCCCCGCTGAAAGCTGAAAGCCGACTGCCACTCTTACAACTGTGGTTCAATTACAACCTTGTAAACGCCTTCTTGTCCAAGCATATCAATGCCTTTTTCCAATTGGTGCAACGGTAGGTGATGCGTTATCAATTCGTGCAACGGGGCGCGCGTTATCTGAAGGAAATCCAACGCTGTTTGAAACTGGATCTGCGGATATGCCCATACACCGCAAACATCTAAGTCTTTATTGCAAATCTGGTGAGGTCGGACTCGAATATCTCCAGAATCGGTGTAATGTCCAACTTCGATGACCTTGCCGCCGCGTCTCACTACGTCCAATGCTTCGGAGAAAACCGCTGGTATGCCTGCACATTCAATGGCGATGTCCACGCCGACACCGTTTGTAAGTTCCTGAATTTGCTCGACCCGTTCTTCAGGTGTTGTATCCCCGACGTTGACGACCACATCTGCTCCCATCTGCTTCGCCATCTCTAATCGACTGTCAACAAGGTCAGTGGCAATGATAGTACCAGCACCACTATCTCGTAAGACAGCGACGACGAGGAGACCAATCGGTCCACATCCGAGGACTGCCACGCTGCTTCCGATACTGTAACCATCTCCGACTTGTGGTAGACCGGGGGCACACGCGCGTTCAACAGCGCGTGTCGCAACCGCTACCGGCTCCGTCAATACGCGAATCTCCTCTCGGACGCTTTCCGGCATCTTATAGACCCAAGAGTTGCCGTGAATATAGGTATACTCAGCGAATTCACCATTCAGATAGGGAGGCGTTTCGCTATTGCTGAACCCGTAGATAGTTCGTCCAGAACATAAGGTTGGACGACCCGGTACGTGCAAACAATAATAGCATCTGCCACAGTTCTTTGAACCGGGCACTACAGTCACACGGTCCCCGACTTTGATCGGACCTCCCATCACATTCATAACCTGATTCGCATTTTTACCGATTTCAGCAACCGTGCCAACGACTTCATGTCCTGGGATGACCGGAAATTTTAGGGCAGTATGCCCGAGATACATGTGTTTATCACTTCCACAGATGCCAACGCTGTCCACATGTAAGAGGAGTGCGTCATCTGCGGGAGACGGTTTCTCAAATTCGCGGATCTCTATTTGCCCCGGTTGGAGCATCACCGCCGCCTGAACTTGCATAGTTAAAGTTCCTTATCTTATTTTTTAGGGTTGATAGACACCATTCATCGTGCCCAAAGCGGGATTAATATCTTTGTCAATTGTGCCAAACTCTCCAAATTGTGTGCAGGAAGGAAATAGTCCACATAGGGCAAAGCCGTGCGGATACCTCGACAAATCGGCTGATAACCGTCGCTACCGAGCAACGGATTGAGCCAAATCAACCGATGTGCATGCCGATGCAACATCTCCATAGAACGGCGCAATACGTCTACATCGCCTCGATCCCAGCCATCACTGATGAGGATAACGACTGAACGAGATGCCGAGAGAGATGGAGCAAACTGTCGATAGAATTCCAGCAGACTTTCGCCAATCTTCGTTCCACCTGACCAATCTGGCACAACATTCGCAACTTCATTTAAACCTTCCGCCAACCCTTTCCGTCGGAGGAGTCCTGTAATGTTTGTCAGATGTGTGCTGAAGACTGCGACCTCTACTTCTCTCAACTCCTGCTGCATACCATAGATGAATTGGATGAGAAATTTGGCGTAACAATCCATCGAGCCACTCACATCACAGAGAAGCAGAATCTTGGTTTTTTTGATTTTCTGCTGTTTCCGAATTAATTCAAGAGGTTCGCCACCGTGCATAAGATTTTGCCGCCAACTTCGTCGGAAGTCTATAGTTTTTCCCTTTTTGCCAACGACCTTTCGTCGACTGAGTTTTGTCGCCAATATTGCCGCCAACTTCGCGATGATCTCCCTCGCTTTCTCCATATCCTCTTTTGTGAACTCGCTGAAATCCTTCCGAGCTAAGAGGTCCTCAGCACTATAAGCGACCGGATCATCCTCCTGTCCCTCCTCACTATCCTCCGTTTCAGTATCCAACCATTGATCCACGATGTCTTGTTCATCGCTTGCATCGGAGAGTTCCTGGAGACTGGACGGTTCTGATGTCTCCTCTTCCGTCTCCACAGTTTGGAATTCGGGACGTGGGTATCGCCAAAACAGATTGAAAGCGGCATCAAATGTCTCCCGATCGGCTTCTCCAGCGATGAGATTCGTGCGTGCCGTATGATAAAACGCCTCCCGCTCACCGATGTCGATCAGTTGAACGCTTTCACACCAACTCAATTGGTTGGTCGTCGTTACATTAATGCCCATCTGTCGGAGCAGACGGCAGAAGTCTGTAATTTGTTGAAGAAGGGTCTGTTCAGTCATTTTCTTCGTTCTCCAAGTAAGCAATGAAGGCGTTCAGTTCTTTGGAGACGCTTGGGAATACCTTGTTCACTCGCTCGGCATTTTTGAGCATTTGTTCATAGTCCAATTTGGCACCGTAGATATAGACAAAAACGTGACGAAATCCTAAAAGATCCTGTAGTTCCGCACAGGTTTCTTGGGACAGTACAAATACCCGTGTCGGTTTTGGTTCCGCCATTTGCTGTAAGAGTGCTTTATGCCACTCTTCCCCGGCAGGTAATGATCGGTCAACCTCGCGTGCGATTCGCACGAAAATGTTTTCCAATTGCTTATAGAAATCGTAGAGGTACCTGGCGATCTCAAGTTCTATACTCCGTCTGTACCGCGCCGGGGCATCTTCAATATTTCCCAAAGCTTCCCCGATGCGTCGAACTGCATCTTCTACGTTTGTATATCCATCGGAAATGCGCTGTATTAATTCCTCCTGATTCACTGCGTTAGTTTCCTCTTTTCTTATAAGCGTTCTTTGGCGATCCTGTGCAGTAGTTGTGTCAAAGCAGATTCCGTTTTTTTGAATGGGCACGGCTTGATTCTGAACACGTTCGCGAAACTGCCCTTTACAATTGTCAAAATTGACTAAATCTATTCTGAATTCTTGGCTAAACCCGATGGTTTGTGCGACAGCGCGAAAATATAAATCAGATGGCATCCCCCAGACGGCAATATCAATATCCGACCATTTCGAGAACCAGTCCCGTTCAGCAAGTGAACCGAATACGGCAACTTGTGTTGCCCCAAAATCTTCGTAAAGCATGGCTGCTACTCGATGCGCGGTCTGCCATGCGCGTTGCAGCAATGCCTCATCCACTTTCCGATTTTGAAATTGCTGATCGAGCCGTCGACGGTATACTGCTAATTCTTCAGGGGATAAATCTTCCGCTGTGCGATGGGTGCTCATACTCCTATCTCCTTAGAGAATAGGATAGCACGAAACGGTTTGGCGTGCAACAAAAAACGGGAAGACCTCTTCGGTTTTCCCGTTTTAATTACAGCAAAATAGAATCTATCTCGGTGACGCGTCCAACAGTGCCTTTTCGACAGCACTCGGTAGTTGGATGAGGTGAAAACGGTTAATTGTATAGGCATAATCTTCGCCGCTTTCGTCTATGACACGGATATAACCGTGAGATGCTGCTTCGTTATCCTGAATCACACGATAAACTTTCCCTACTTCAAGAGAGGCATCATATCCTTCGTTATTAAGGCATAGACCAAATTGCGGAAATTGATTTTCTTGTTTGTCCATTTTTAGTTAAGAAATGGGAGTTTAATCTTAAATTCTCTCTTGCCGATGTTGTCAGCTTGATACCAATGAACTTCCGCAAGACGTACTGAACCGTCAACCAGACGAACGTATGCCACTCCCTTTAGCTTGCGCCATCTACCTTGGCCATACTGACGTTGTAACCGAGCGAGGTTTCGGATACCACTGCCGCGACTAATTGTTTCAATTTGCGTGATTTCTCCAATAATTTCAAAATCCATCCCAGTATATTTTCCCAACCGATATTGAATTGTAGCACATCTCTAACAATTTCTCAAATTAAGGTACTCTAAAATCAAACGAGTACGCGAAGGTATCATCTCATCCTATGGCCAGAAATTATACATTGGTTGTTGCGTCACCACACTCACAAGACTCCAGATACCACCCACGGTGAAATCACCTAACATCAACCCAATCGCGAACATCACTAACTGCTGTGATGCCCGCGGTCCACTGATTTTCAAGATTGCCCACTTGATAATCGAACTCACCAGCATACAACTCCACAAATACCGCATGCCCCAATCACTGGAGACGACAAATCCGATTGGGTGGAAGGGCCACCAGAAGAAACGCGCCCGCATAAACATCAAGAGCGTCGAAAAGAGTAAGCCAAATGCGATACCGCCAGTCGCATAGAGATTCGGTTCAGTAGGGTAATAGATCCAACGCTGGAGCCCGTTGAAAACGCGTCCACCGAACCCTGTTGACCAACCGCTGCCACCGCTCATGTTCAAAGCACCATAGGTATAGAAGATATAAAGGATAACGCCGAACACCATCACGGCAGCGAATGCCGAAACCCCTAACAGCGCGAAGAACAACCGTCCGGATGCAATTCCAGAGCGTTCCGAGAGTTTAAAACCCTCTAATTGATGCGGCATCGGATTACTCGTGTAACTCCGATTAAACCAACGGTAAAGCGTTAGAGCGACGAGGTTGTTTGTGCCCAACATCCGTGTGCCGAAACCGTCGACGAGGATATGATGATTCGGCATGTTTTCCATCGCATGCACGGGGAACCCCTGCTCTGCGCGCATTCGCGTGAGCACCAAAACGATGATAAAATAGATTGCAAAAAACAACGGAATTAACCAGAGGGACATACCGATACGTTTGGAGAAAATAAAAAGCAACACGAGTCCGACAACGATGCCCCAGAGAGCAAGCCTATAGGAAATCGGTTCGTCGGCATCTTCGCCTGTGCGATGGCGTGCGATACGGAAAACCCCGCGAAAGTGACGCAAGTTCAGGACTACGACAGAAATGAAAATCCCGATGGCGGCACCGAAGCACTGTCTATCAATGTATGGAAATCCCGGCAGGCTGGACAGACCCACGGCACTTGCGAAGACCAACTGTGCCTTGTAAAAAAGAAAGAAAAACCAACTGGAGAACGATAAGTCGAGCGGCATCAACAACCCAAGTCCGATAACGAACGGGTAATAAGACATACTGATGCCACCGATCGCGTTCCACGGCTTTTCTGTGAATAGGTGTCCGAACCCGCGCCAGCCGCCGATCCGCTTAATCGGTAAAGTAGGAAGCGTCGGGTACAAAAAACTAAAACCGTTGAGAATCGCGATAGATGCCGCAATTCCGAATCCGAGCCATGTGATGCGGTGCGAAAACAGCGATTTCGTGTTGTGGGTGACATGAAATGCAATCTGCGTGATCGGATAGGCGAGCCGTTCGCGTTCCACCCACTGCTTCCGCAAGATAACGTTGATACACAACATCACGAGCACCAGGACCGTCATGAACGCTGCCCAAGATAATATTGGCACTATCCATACACCAATTATATCTACAATAGAGAGACTCGATTCTCCTGTATAATAACCCGTCAGTGCCTTTGAATCGTCGACAAGAAGCCATCTCGGAAGGTAATCATAGAAGAGTTGTTTCCATTCGTTTTCGGGGGTTGCGAACCAGAAGGCGTGTCCGACGGTTGTGACGAGAATCGTCATCAGCGTAATGGAGGGGAAAGCGCACGCCGTGCTAAGCAGGATGTATATCGTGAGGAGTTCCGCATCGGTGAATAAGCGGCGGCGAACTGCGAAATTGAGAAGTGTGAAAGCAAACACGACGAAGACGACATTGTAAAACGGCACGGCGTAGGTATTCAGCGCATAACCAACAAGCCCGACCTCGCCAGCAATGATCCAATAGAAATTAAACGGGATCAGCACGAGCGTAATGACAACAGACTTCCACGTAACACCGTGCGATTTCGGACGTTCGTCTTCTCTCATGAGTGTTAAAAAAAGGCGAGGTTACAAACCTCGCCAGCAGATGTGAATCCTTCAACTATAATAACCTTGACAATAATTACGGCTGGATAGAACCCGCGTAAAGATCGTTCAAAGCGTCTTCTGGAAGTGGCTCCGGACTACTCTTGGCGAACTCAAGTGCCTCTTCAAGTTCGTTTGCGAGTTCGGTTTCAAGTGCCGAGAGTTCGTCTTGGCTCATACCCTCTTCATCGATGAGAACTTGGACGAGTCTTCGGATGGGATCGCGTTGTCGTTCCTGCTCTTGGACTTCCTCGCGGTCGCGGTAAGATGTTCCCGGATCACCGATGTGATGCCCGCGGAATCTGTAGGTGTCGCAGTTGAGGAGCGTCGGTCCACCGCCTTCACGTGCGCGTGTAACGGCTTCGTCCGCTGCGGCGTAAACCTTGAGGACATCGTTCCCATCAACGGTGATTCCCGGCATATCGTAGGCAGGAGCACGGACAGCCGCAATATCCACTACCCGCTGATGCTCTCGTTGTGGTGTTCCCATGCCGAATCGGTTATTTTCACACACAAAGATAACAGGTAATGCCCATACGGCAGCGAGGTTGAGCGTTTCATGGAACACGCCTTGGTTCGTTGCACCATCACCAAAGAAAGACACTGCCACCTGCTGTGTCCCACGCAGTTTAGCAGAGAGTCCGGCACCCGCTGCGAGCGGAATACCTGCCCCGACAACGCCGTTGGCACCCAGAATACCGGTCTCTTTATCGGCGATATGCATCGAACCACCCTTACCTTTACAATAACCGGTCGTACGTGCGAACAACTCCGCCATCATCCGGTCGCGTTTGCCACCCTTCGCAATAAGATGACCGTGACCACGATGTGTACTCGTGATGTAATCATCATCTTGCAAGTGGGCACAAACCCCTACTGCTGTGGCTTCTTCGCCGATATAAAGATGCAAGAAACCGGGAAGTTGACCACTCTGGTAAAGCGTTCCAGCGGCTTCTTCAAATTGACGAATCTCTATCATTTTGCGATACATGTAAAGCATCTGATCTTTACTCGGTTTTGACATAATTCCTTCCTATTCTCTATCTTGGTACAAGCGTTAAAGAGGTTTTGCCAGTTTCATAGGCATTCAGTTCAAGAATTGTGAAACTTCAAAAGGCGCGATACATTCTGGCGAATCATTCGTAGGACGGTTGACAAACCTTGACACCGGGTACGCCTCCATCTCCGCATCGGGGTACGGAACAAGAAGAGGTTGCAAGGTGTCTGCCGGTTGTTGATTCGGTGCAAGCCACTCCGCATAAGCGTCTTGCGGGAGAATTACAGGCATTCTATGATGAATTTCCTCCAACAAAGTGTTAGGCGGGCATGTAATAATGGTGCAGGAGCGAAGCGGTTCATCCATCCCATCCGTCTGCCACACCTCCCATAACCCCGCGAGTGCAAACGGCTTCTGGGATTTGAGACGAATGTACACGGGTTGTTTAAGCTTGTCACTCGGTATTTTTCTCCATTCGTAGTAGCCATCTGCCAAGATAAGACATCGCCTGCGCTTGTACGCGTTTCGGAAAGACGGTTTTTCCGCCAGAGTCTCCGAACGGGCATTGATCATCCGATTTCCGATCTTCGGGTCTTTTGCCCAAGACGGAATGAGTCCCCAGTGAAAGAACCCTATCTGTCCAATTTCTGGACGTTCCGCTGTATCAGTCGGCGTATTTGCAATAACAGCTACATCTTGTGTTGGTGAGATATTGTAGCGCGGGGACAAATCCATTGGCATCGCAAAGTTGAAGAAAGTTTGATTCAATGCTTCAGCATCGCTGGCAAAAGTAAATCGTCCACACATTTTTTATCTCCTAAAAAAGGATAAGCATAGATGCCTATACCTACAAAACGGGGATTTGCCCTACACATCTTTTTTGGATTGCGGGACAAGAATATCGTCTCTCCAGCGAAGACGGAAGGATGGACGCACGAGTGCCTCCGGAGACTGAAGCGTCAAACCACCATCGGCAGTCAAGACGATCCCAGTAACGAAATCCGCCTCATCAGATGCCAAAAAGAGCGCAGCATTGGCAATGTCTTCAGGTTTCCCATAGCGACCAATCGGATAACAATCACGAGAGGCTTGTTCTTCAAGTGTATCCTCAGCGAGAGAGGCTTTACCTCTTTCGCCAACAATCTGTCCCGGGGCGATAGCGTTTGCACGGATGCCTTCCCTACCGTAATCAAGGGCAATACTTCGCGTTAGGGCGTTCAAACCACCCTTTCCGGCACCGTAAAGCCCAAATCCTGGATTTGTAATTGTAGCGTTAACCGTAGAGATGAAGACCAAGGCACCGCTACCATTACGGATCATTTCGGGGATACAATACTTCGCACCGAGCCATGGTCCGCCGAGCGTCACACCAATACTTTCATTCCATTCTTCAAGTGAAAATTCAATCGCTTTTTTAGTGTAGGAGTGGGCAGCGTTATGGACGAGGGTCGTTATTTTCCCATATTTCAACAAGGCGGTTTCAACGAGTGTCTGCCAAGTCGTTTCGTCAGCGACATCGCCCATGACAGAGACTGCTTCTCCACCGGCATCTTGAATGCGGTTGACAGTTTCATCAAGTTTTTCCTTGCGGCGGCGCGTGTTAACAACCACTTTCGCACCTTCGCAAGCAAACCTATAAGCAGTCGCCGCTCCGATACCGCCCCAAGCGGCACCCGCGACAATCGCAACTTTTCCTTCCAGTCTCATAATAAATCCTTTTCGTTGTGATTCTACAAACTACGAACTATTATATCATATTTTCCATTTTTGTGCTACAATGATAATAATCGCAATGAAGGGAGAAATTTGTGTGAAATCAGTAATAAAAGAGTGGATTAACGATTGTATCAAAAAACTCAACGCGGGCAAGTTGACTGAAACTGACCTGCGCAGTCTGACGACCGTTTTGGGTTCGGAAAAGCAACTGATTCTTTATCTCTATTCTAAATCAACGAATCTACGCTCACCCCTTGGCGGATGGGCATTATACGACGCAACCGCACCGGAGGAACCGATCCTTCCTTCTCAAGATGCCCCTTATACATCAGTGATTGACGCGGTTCGCGATGGATGGCGGATCGTCCAATTTCCGCGTCCTGAACTTTACAACTTTTCGGATGTTGATAACGCCTATCTTACTTATGAGTTTATTTTAGAGAAACTTGTGTAAAGGAAGGACAAAATGATTAACGTTGAACCGACGCTGAATGACGTCCAGGTCATGCAGTTTATCCACAACGGCTACATCACCTTAGAGAACATCATTGATGCCGACTTTAACCGAGAATGTGAATCGGTGAACGGCGGACATCTCAACGATTTCGTTCTTACAGACGAGTTTCGCCGGAATGTGTTGCTCCATCCGGAGGTTGCGGGAGTTGTCCGATCGCTCTTAGGTGAGAATTTCCTTGTGCCAACAAGCGCACACCATCATCTCTTTGAAGCACCGCACCGCGGACAAACGTGGCATTCCGACGGGCTTACCGAATACGGGTACGGTATCACACATCTTCAGTGCTACTATTATCCGAAAGAGGTGAAGATTGAGGATGGACCAACGATGATATTGCCTGGTTCCCACCATCGACTTGTGGATAGGGAAGCGATCGCCCATTATGGCGACATCCTCGGACAACTCTCCCTTACCGTTCCAGCAGGCACCGTCGCGATGACACGCTACGGCATCTGGCATAAAGCAGGTCCAAAACTTAATGCCGATAGACGCGGAATGATCAAGTTTTCCTACTTCCGTATCGCTATGCCCCAACGGGATTGGGTGCAAGACTCCGATGAGATTCCGCCTTACCAACATCAAGGGAGACATCCGTACGTGACTGAAGTGGAATCTTACCGCGATCGTCGTAGGGGTGAATTGACATGGAACTGGTTATGTGGATTGGCAGAAGTGGAAGAACCGATTCCACCAGTACAGATGTTTAACAGCGGAATTCCGTTATCAGACATCCGCCTTCAGTAGAAGGACAATCGGTCTCATTGTGACTCCGAACGCACTATTTAAATTGGAGTAGCAAGTTTTCAATATTGCTTTTCATCTCTACATTGCCCACCTGTGTTGCGAGTTCTAAGGCGGTTTGAAAATCCTGTTTTGCCTCCGAAGTTTTGTTGAGGGATCTTTTTGCCAATCCTCGACCAAAGTAGGCTTTGGTGTATTCAGGGTTGAATTGAATCGCGGCATCATAGTCCGTGATCGCAGCGTCGTATTGATCGAGTTTTGCCTTTGCGAGCCCTCGGTTGTAATAGGCATTCACGTAATCCGGTCTTAGATGGATGGCGGTGTTATGGTCGGCGATCGCTGCTTCGTATTCACCGAGATTTTTCTTTATGATCCCACGGTTGTTGTAAGGTGTCCCCAAATCAGGTGCCAAGCGTATCGCTGCATCATAATCGGCAATTGCTGCCTCGTATCGACCGAGCCTTTTCTTTGCTACTCCCCGATTGTTGTAGGCTTCTGCGTAATCAGGATCCAAGAGAATAGCGGCACTATACATCTCAATTGCCTCTTTATATTCACCGCTCTTTGCCTTTGCCAACCCGCGCCTGTTGTAGTCCATGGCTTTTTCCGAAGTTTTCTCCGATCCACAACCAAAGCAAACGATGCACATCAGAAGTACAGTCAATAGCCTCCTATCTTTCATGGCATTTCTCCTCCCGTCTACTTTAGATGGCGTAAGGCATCTTCAAAAAGACATACTTACGTATTTAAAAAGTTTCACAAGTAGGCAGGCTATAAACCTGCCTATCAGATTTATGAATTAACGTGCACCACACGCTTGCAAACATGCCTGCATGTGCCCACGCGATTCTGCCGCAATCGTGCAACACTGCGCCAAACTATACTCTTTCGCACCGATGACTTCAAGGTTCAACGGACCGGTATAACCGTTTTCATGCAAGACTCGGATATAGCCGACGAGGTCTATTTCACCGCGTCCGTTTGCTTGCAATTCAGGATCGCCGGGACCGCGCTGTGTGCCTTTGCAATCTCGAATATGTACATGTTTCACGCGCGAGATCACTGCCGCGATCGCCTCCACAGGGTTCTCATCTGCACGATGAATATGGGACGGGTCCATATCAATGCCAAATGCTGGTGATGAAATCGCTTCCATGATGCGAAGTGTGGTTGGTGTATTATAGATACTCGCGCCCACGTGTGCCTTGACGCAGAGCGTCACACCGTAGTGTTCCGCACGTTCAGAGAGACTGCCCAATGAATCGACAACTTCGGGCCATGCAGATTCATCGTCCGATGTACCGCCAGGACCGCAGTTGATAACCGGAATACCTATCTCAGCAGCCGCTTGGAATGCCAGTTCCATTCGTTCTGGATCGCGTGAGGGCTGTTCCATTGCCAATAGGTCGAGTCCGTACTCTTTCGCGAACCGTTTGATGTCCGCAGCAAGTGCTTGCCAGTTCGCGAGCACGAGATGCTGACTCATCCCGTCAATCGCTGAAAGTTCAATGCCGTCATAACCTGCCATCGCGATGTGCTTGAAGGCGGTTTCCATATCGTAACCGCCGAATAGTACCGAATTTGCTCCTAATTTCAAATGTAATTCTCCTTACTATGAGGGCAGATATTGCACTGCCCACTCTACAACGATTACCCGTTCAATGTCGGAAGTGGATGTGGACGCACCAAGATACCGCCCTGCTCATAAGACTCTATCGCCGCCCAAGTATACTCAAGAGCCGCGAGTGCATCTCTGCCGGAGGCGCGTAGCTGCTCTCTCGGTACGCCGTTCGTGACATCCTCTAAAAAGGCGTGAATCCTTAAGGGAAAAGTCTCACCGAAATCGCTGATGCCGGATTCCGTGACAATAGGCTCGTCAGAGAAGTCAGGCGCACCCGGGGAGGGCCAATAGGTCACCTTCTCGATACAGTTTTCAATGCAAAAGGTACCACGTGTGCCTGCGAGTTCAACACTCCACCAACCGCCGAGACCGAATGTCGCATCACCACGTTGGCTCAATAGGTAGCCGATACACCCGTTTTCAAAACGGAGGTGTATGCTGTTAATGGAGACCATCACATCTCCGGAACCCCGTCTAAAATGAGGACGATCCATGAAGGCTTGGACATGCGTTACATCGCCGCAGAAATGGCGCATTACACTGAACGGATGCGATAAGAAGGCTTTCACATGAAAATAGGGAAATCCATCTGACCGAGGGGCTTTCGAGTGACTATAGCCGAATTCACCGCCAGCGAATCCCATTTTGTGAAGACAATAGACCATCTCCCCGATGTGTCCATCGTCAATATATTTCTTTGCTTGCTCCGCAGGCGGTGTAAAATAGTGATTCAGATTACAACCGAGATAGAGGTTCTCTTCCGTGGCTTTCGCTACCATGTCTCGTGCCTGTCCGATATCGTTAGAGATCGGTTTCTCAACGAGCACGTGCTTTCCCTTCTCAAGAGCCTCCATTGTTGGTTCATAGTGCCAGCTGCCGTTTTCATTTCCACCAGTGCCAACATCAACGATGTCCAAGTCGGGTTCGCCATCAATCATATCAGCTAAGCTGTAGTATGCCTTTACACCGAGACGTTCCGCTGCGTTGTCTGCACGCTCTTTCATAATGTCACACACTGCAACCAGTTCCGCTAAGTCGTCATTCGCGTGGCAATTCGCATGGTTATTGCCAATTCCACTCATGCCGACAACGCCAACTTTTAATGCCATTTGTTATTGATTCCTTCCAAAGATGAAGTTTGATTTCGCCTGTAGGGTAGACGGGCAGTTTAAATTTGCGCTTGCTCGTAACACCCTACTGGGACTTTGCATCTATTATAAGGTTGTTCGCGGTTTTGTCAACAAATATCTTTGAAATACACTTGACAGCAATTCCTATGCGTGCTATCGTTTCATAACGGAATTTACGACCCAATCCCCGCAGGCACGCCTTGTAAGCGTGAAGGAGGAATGATAGATGAGTATCAGTGTCGGGATGGTAGGCTTAGGAATGTTTGGACCGGCGTTTATCCAATCATATAAGTCGCATCCAGATGTCCATCGGCTTGCGCTCTGCGATTTACACGAAGAGCGGTTGACGAAATGGGCAAAGCAATTTGAGATTTCTGAGACCTACTCAAGCCTTGACGACATCTGTAAATCGGATTTAGATGCCCTCGTGATCATCACCCAGCATTGGATGCACGCACCGCAGGCAATTCAAGCGATGGAAGCCGGAAAGCACGTCTATACCGCTGTCCCCGCGGCGGCATCCTTGGATGAGTGCGAAGCCCTTGTCAGAACCGTTGAGCGAACCGGAATGACCTATATGAACGGTGAAACAAGTTATTTCCGTCCAGAGACTGTCTTCTGTCGCCACAAAGCGGCGGAGGGTGCGTTTGGGGAGTTCGTTCACTGCCGCGCCGAGTACTTTCACGATATGGATCACGGACTCTACGATGTGGCGAAAAACCGATGGGGTGCGCTGTGGGGGCGTGACAAGACCGGCGGTATCCCTATGTACTATCCGACGCATTCGACCTGTTTCCCAATCTCCGTGATGAAGGCGTACGCAACATCGGTTTCCGCGCAAGGGTACATCTATCCGAACGACGATTGGTTTCGGACGGATACCATTCACAAAAATCCATTCTCAAATGAAGTCGGGCTTTTTACAATGAGCAACGGTTCGACAATGCAAATCTGTGAGTTCCGACGGATCGGACACCCCGGATCTGAACGTGTCAGCGGTATCTACGGAACAGAGGGCAGTTATGAACAAAGTCTCGCAGGTAGTGTTTGGGCAGGTAAACACGGAAGGGAAATCGTTGAGCCTTCAAGATCGCATGGGTCTCTTCCGGAAGCACTTGCAGAAGATCTCGGTGGGCATGGCGGTTCACACGCGTATCTCGTGCATGAGTTTGTGGATTCTGTCAATCGCCAACGTTTGCCAGGTGTCAACGTTTGGGAAGCCGTTCGGTATTGCGCTCCGGGATTTGTCGCACATGAATCTGCGATACGGGATGGGGAATTACTCCCAATTCCGGATTGGGGAGATGCACCAGAAACTTAAAACAGAAGATTGTCCTTGATTTTTATTGAATTTTACGGTATACTATACAATTTAAAGGATTTCTAATGGCTGGATACCATGCAAATCGGCACACAACCTTCGGCTAAATAGAAAACTATCGGACATTAATCAACGCACACTAAGAATCCGAGGTTAATTAAGGAGTACAGAATGGCTATTGAATACGCGGGTCCCTATGATACATCGGCTATTCCACCAGATGTTGCCCGCGAAATTGAAATTTATGAGATTCAACTTGGTCGAGTACAAGCCGGCCAGGTAGAAGAGACGCTCTTCACCGAATTCAGACTTCGGCACGGGGTTTACGGACAGCGTGATGACCGGTCGCAAATGATTCGTGTCAAAATCCCGTTCGGCGGACTCACAGCAGTACAACTTGAAATGCTGGCGGATGTTGCCGAAGAATTTTCGGATAACATCATCCACATCACCACACGTCAAGATGTCCAATATCACTACGTGGACATCAACAATACACCGGAATTAATGCGCCGTCTCGCAAGTGTTGACATTACCACCAAAGAAGCGTGCGGTAATGTCGTGCGAAACGTTACAGCATGCCCTCTTAGCGGTGTGTGCCAAGATGAGACATTTGACGTAACACCCTATTCTAAGGCGTTGTCTGCCTTCCTTTTGGGTCACCCGGATGCTCAAGATTTTGGTCGCAAGTTCAAAATCGCGTTTTCCGGATGTGAAGAACACGCTTGCGGTTTGGCAAGCATGCACGACATCGGTGCGGTTGCCGCTGTTAAAGAGGTGGACGGTGAAGTCAAACACGGTTTTAAACTTTATGTCGGTGGCGGACTCGGTGCAGTACCGCATCAGGCGAAAGTGTTTGATGATTTCGTCTCTGCAGAGGAACTCTTACCGATTTCACAATCAATTTGCAGAGTCTTCACCCGTTTAGGTGAACGCAGAAATCGGAATAAGGCACGTTTAAAGTTTGTCATCGCCAAATACGGCATTGAAGAATTCCGTAAACAGGTACTTGAAGATCGGGCTACGCTACGCCACGATCCGGAATGGACAGCGTATCTGGATAATCTCGACGCTTACAACGAAAGTCCGCTGAAGGCACCAACGCAGCTCAACGGCACCATGAAACCCGAAGGGTTTGAAGAGTGGTATCAATCTAATGTGCGGTTACAGAGTCAACCCGGCTACGCTTTTGTGACGATTACGCTACCTCTGGGGGATATTACCGCAGATCAGACGCGTGCTTTGGCAGATATTTCGCGAAAATACGTTAAAGACACCATCCGTGCCACTGTCGAACAGAATATCGTTCTCCGTTGGGTGACGATGACGGATCTCCCCGCGCTCTATCGCGAACTGAAGGTGATTGGTCTCGGCGACCCGGGGGCAGAATCTATGGTTGATATTACCGCTTGCCCGGGTACTGACTCCTGCAAACTCGGTGTTTCTTCTTCACGAGGTCTGGCAGCGCACCTGCGAAACTATTTCATTGAAACCGGTGTGCAGAATGAAATCAAAGACTTTCGGATTAAGATTAGCGGATGCCCCAACTCATGTGGGCAGCATCATGTTGCGAATATTGGCTTCTTCGGTTCCTCGCGCCGGATGGGTGAGCATATTGCTCCTTACTATCAGGTCCTACTCGGTGGACACATGGTCGAAAACGCCAGTTCTTACGGGCTTGCCAATGGAAAAATCCACGGCAAATATATTCCGACGTTCATTGAAGAGTTGACTGGTAAGTACACGGCGGAACGAAATGAGGAAGAATCCTTCACTGATTACATCGCACGGCTCGGTAAGGTAGAGATTAAGCAGATCTTGTCCAAGTACGATAAGATTCCATCTTATGAGGAAGCACCAGAATTCTATGTGGACACCGGCGACACGAAAGATTACCAACTCAAGACAGGTGTCGGTGAATGTGCAGGAGAGGTAGTCGCACTCGTCTCTATGAAGTTGGAAGAAGCAGATCGACTCATCTATGAATCTGGTTTGAACTTGGAAAAGGGTGAATATCAGGATTCCGCGGAGTTGGCTTTTGATGCAATGATCAGAGCCGCAGACGGACTTCAGACAACGGTCGGTTTGCAATATATTGACGACGCGACCACCGTCAACGAATTCCGCACCCATTTCTTTGAACCCGGTAACTTCTTCCCCGGTTACGGTGCGCATATCTTCAAGGCAACGGAGGAGGATGCTTCTACGTTTGACCACGAATTGGCACACCGTCGCGTTGAAGAGGCTACACTCTTCGTTGAAGAATCGCATAACGTCTATGGACGCATGCGCATTAAGCAGGAGGAAGAGGAAGAGAGCCGTCGGAAAAAGCGCCGCTCACGACCGGCGCGGAAACCGAGGGTTGTCAGGAAAACGAAACCTGTTGAGGAAATCGTGGATAGCCTCGACCTCAAAGGCGTTGCCTGCCCGTTCAACTATGTCCAAGCAAAGATTCGGTTGGAAACGATGGAACTCGGTCAACTTCTCGAAGTCACCATCGACGATGGCGAACCAATTGAGAACGTCCCGAAGAGTCTCACCAACGATGGGCATGAGGTCGTTGACACCAAGAAGGTCGGACAGCACTACCGACTCACCGTCCGGAAGGGTGAGTAAAATCCAAGATTGTGGTTCTTCAGAACCGAATTTCACACAGGCGATTGCCTGCTCACGCCCAAAATGGGTGTGAACAGGCAAACGCCCTAATTTTTTCTAAATTTACGCTGGATAGAACCGAAGGTTTATCAAAAGTTGTCCTATAGAAATGAATTAGTCAATAATGCGTGATGTATATCCACGACAGGTAGAATTCTACCGTGCCTCCAACGGGCAGGAACCCTTCTCCGAATGGTTGGTGTCGATTCAAGATCAAAGTGTACAAGATCGGATTTTGGCACGCCTTGAACGCCTTGAGTCCGGTAATTTTGGCGATTATAGATCTGTTGGTGGTGGTGTTTTTGAATTGCGCTTTCAATTTGGGTCAGGTTACCGTATCTATTTCAGTGAAGTAGGTAACAGGATCATCCTTCTGCTGTGTGCTGGTGATAAATCATCACAGACGCGTGATATTGAGCGGGCAAAAACTTATTGGTTAGAATACAAGGGGGCACACTTATGAGAAAAATGCGAACCTTGCGCGAGTACCTCATCGAACGTCTTGCTGATAGGGAGAAGGCGATTGGCTACCTCCAGGCGATTCTTGACGACTATTACATCTACGGGGGGGCTGCTGTAGTCAAGGATGCTCTTGATACTATTGTTGAAGCACAAGGTGGAATTTCCAAAGTTGCTAAACGGGTTGATATGGACCCGCAACTTCTTTCGAAGTTCCTATCCAACGAGGATACACCTCTAATTGATGCTCTTGGAATTGTTCTGAAGGTACTCGGCTGTCAACTTTCAATTAAGCCTTTAGAATACGGAAGCTCTAATCTTGAAACCGATGCTGGACAAACGGCACATGTAGCGGAAAGCCCTACCTCGCTACAATGAATTGACTTTCTCACCAAATTGCGGTATAATAAAGGCAGCAGATTGTAATGGATCCAGCAGCTACAGAATACAGTAGGAAGAGTGTGCTGGTAATTCTAAAACGATGGGACAAAAATATCGCAGGTGAAGCCTGCTCTCACAAGAAAAGCCCATCAGGGCGTTATGTTTATAGGAAACTTTTTAGCAGAATGGATCTACAACAAATTAACATTAAGGTTTTTGCAACCGAAGATAGCAAAATCAACTATACCAACTTCATCAAGGTTTTCAACCGTTGGATG